>ERZ808035.780-NODE-780-length-22904-cov-5.938538_pt1 | contig 22904 bp, 10 predicted proteins | sample MGYA00380189_ERZ808035 | MGnify/ENA primary metagenome ERZ808035 (study PRJEB31490, sample SAMN06133407) | mouse gut metagenome | isolation source: M5_1 | host: mice | place: China: Chengdu | collected 2015-05 ...
TACTGATTCCGTGCATTTACCGTTTCCAGGCGCAATGTATAGTCTGCACCCGCCTTCATTGCCTTACTGTATTTAATTGAGGAAAAAGGCTTCTGCGCTTTTTTCGCCGTCACAAGCTGATCGGAAACCTTCAAGGTAACGCCGGAAGCCGGTGCATCACCGCCGTCTCCTATGACAGTCTGCAGGATATTGAAGTTAACCTTCACTGTATCCCTGTCGGTACCGTTCATTTTATCCGTATAATTTCCTTTGCCGATGATCTCCACATAAGGAAGTTCCGGGTTAAAGTGCACGCCAGCTCCATTCCCCTGTTTCTGCACGCCGTCTTTATTGGCGTTAATATTATTGTAATACTTGATCTGATAATCTCTGCCGGATTTTAACAGCACTTCACCATCATATACACTCACCGCCGGTTTGCATACCTTACCGGTATAATGAACATCGGATATTTCCTGCATGGCAAAGATACTGCTGCCGTCCACACTCTGCTGCAGCCATTTTGCATACAATACGATATCAGCCTGCACAATATCCATCTCGAAATCCCACGGCTTCGTACATGCAGCATCCTGATACCAGCCGTCAAACCGATAACCTGCCTCTGCCGGATCAGCCGGTTTTTCTATGGTGCTTCCGACTTTCACGCCGATCTGCTCAGCCGGCGCCGTTCCATGCCCCTGTACATCAAACCTGACCGCACAGGAAACTGCCTCTTCCGCAACTGTCAGCCAGCCCGCCGTGTAGCTGATTCTGTAATTTTCTCCCGCGTCCGCTCCGGAAGGAATGATCTCGTAGCGCCCCGGCGCCTTCTGATCCCTGATTCCGTCATAAGCCATTTGCGTACAGGAAAAAACAGGCCCGGTCAGCAAAGAGTCTCCCTCCATCAATCCGCTTACTTCATGAGGATAACTGTCTTTTTCCGGAATCTGCGGTTTTTCTCCTTCTTCTGCGGCAACTGTCACATCTTTTGCCGCAATAACGAGCTTCGCCGGTTTAATCTCAAAAGTCCTGCTGATCCGGCCATTGTAACAGTTCTGCCCGTCTATCAGTACGGTGGCAGTACCAACATTCCGGTTATTCTCATAGGACAATACATAATCCTGTGTTTCCGTCAGGACAACGTCGCCGGCCGTCACTACCACTTTCGGCTCCAGTTCCATGCCGTTATAAGTGAAAGTTTTATTCTTAAACTCAACCTCTATATCATTCCCCAGCGTCCGCTGTGTCACTACTGTGATCCGCAGATCTGTCAGCTTCTGGAATTTTCCCGTATCCTTCGGCGTAAACTCCGCTCCGTAAGTATGCTCTCCGACTTCCTTCAGTTCCTGTGCCGTATCTACATCATCCTGCCAGGAATAAACGCCGTACATATTTTCCGGCAAAGGAATATCTCCCAGCTTCTGCCCATGGGCCGCCGTCAACCGTGGCTCCTCGACGATCAGCGTGTCGAAATCCGCCTTATAACCGCCGTAGGTAACTGTTACCGTACTGATTCCCGGTCTGGAAGAATCAAATCCGCTTACCATACCAGAACTCAAAGATACTGTTACCGGCTTTCCACCTGACATAGTTGTCACTTTTCCACCCGAAATATCAAGCTTCTGCCCCACCTTGTAAGTGGTTTTCGCAGGCGGCTGTACACTGACAGGACTTTCGTCCGCACCATAAACAGTGATCCCGATGTCTGCAGTGACAAGTGCTGACCTTGCTGTAATGGTCGTGGTGCCCTTTGCTTTTGCCGCCACTGTACCCTCGCTGTCTACCGTTGCCACTGCCGGGTCGGAAGATTTCCACCGGCCGCCTGCCAGATACGGACCGCTGTACTTTTTCGCATTCTGATAATAATCCTTATATGTTACAGTTACATTCAAGGGAAGTTTATAAGCGTCTCCCTCTCTGATCAGGACGGCCGCACTCTTATCAAATTTAAGCTCCGTTACCGCACTGCCGTCAACCTCCATATACTGGATGCATTTTCCTTTTACCGGATTTTTCCGTGTGTCCATGGAAGTTTCCCGGCTAAACTCCTGTGCCACAGAATACCAGCCGCCTGTGGAAAGACGAAAAGCTCCTACCGCCACATGCCGGTATTCAGGATTGATTATGCTGGTATAATGCCCCGTCACACCTCCTGTCTGGTTGACCCAGTCTGCTTTTTCCTCGTACCACTGCTCTATACCGGTCATTAATCCATCGTTGTTCCATGCCAGATTCTCCGCCGTTGACGTAACACGATTGCTGGTGGTAACAGTATAAAACCTTCCGTTATTAAGCCTTACATGGGAATTGTTGACGGACGCCTCAGCAGCACGCAGTCTCGCGATGGCCTCAAGATCTGCCGACCATTCAAGAGGCACATAATCATCCATGGTCAGCGGACTGCCCGTCAATGGGTTCCTGACCCCTTGCTGGCACGCCTCTTTTCGTATGGCATTCAGACGTCCCAGAATCTTCTCTGCCGTCTCCGTATAAAAACTGCCCGAAAATCCCATCATCACATTGCCGTCTGTCAAGGTCATATCGACCTGCGGCAGATCATCTTCAGGGCCCCCGGGATCTCCTCCCTGGGATGCATCACAGTAAGTCTTCAGATTAGAAAGTACGGCATCCGCTGTAGTAAGTCCCGTCGTGTAATACTGGAAACGGTCATTTGCATCGATATAGCAAATCAAAGGCCACGCTATCGTACCCGATGCCTCCGCTGTGACATAGTAGTAATATGCCATGCTTCTTCCATTAACCTCACCTGTCACGTCATAGGAAAATACGATTTCATCGCAACCATATTGATTCTGAAACGCCGCAACGCTTTCCTTCGTTCCTTTATTAACTTCAAGCGCATAAATATCCGTTCCCGTAAAATCGCCGGTTTTTGAACTGATACTGTAGATCGTACTCCGACAGTTTCCGCAGGTATTATTGTAAAAGATCAGCATCTTCGGCCTGCCCTGTGCAGTGGAAGTGATCCTGGTCTCATCCAGTGCTGTATACTCATCCTTCCTGTTCTCCAGATTCAGTCCTTTTGTCGTATCATCCGGCTGTTCCGGTGTATCAGGATCCGTTCCGCTTCCGAAAAGATCAGCTGTCAGCACAGTCTCTTTTTCTTCTATATTCGGTGTCTGGCGCAGACAGTAACGCACAATACCCTGATACAGCGTACTGCCGTATATATATCCGTTTGAAGTATCTGCCGTAAACTCGGTACATTTATCTGTCCCGTCCGCTGCTATACTGTAAATGGACAGATTGTCATTATAATAGATCCGGCCGTCTTTTTGGAAAAGACCGGAAAAGGCCACCGGCCAGAAATATGACCCATCCCACGTCGGCCACCGCCCGATATCCTGTACCACAGTACCCGGATCGGTTATATCTGACAGCCTGCCTTTACGAATGCCTGCCCGGTAGGTCTTTTCATCAAAAAAGGTGTAGTAGCACTCATCCTCCATGATTACAATGGGCGAATTACACTTGCTCCAAAAGGCTGAATCATAACGCGTATCCGTGGCAGTATATGAAACAACCTGACCGCCAACTGTTACGTTCCAGTCACTATGGCCATCAAAAGCCGCATCACTGCGAAGCATATAAGTGTGCGCTGCCCCTCCGGTCCGATCCCAGACAGGATCATCCCAGGTAACGTCTACCTGGTAATACTGCCCATCCAGTTTCACCATATTCCATGCATGATTCATAGACGCGCTGGTAACCATATAACAGTCAATTCCCACCTGATTTAAAAGATATTTGTACGCAAGCGCATATCCCTCACAGACTGCCATGCGGTTAACAAGCACTCCGTATGCAGAATAAGAAGTTGACGGAAGTGTATCGTTATTCAGCCTTTCATAATCATATTCACAAGTGACCGCAAGATAATCATGTAAAATAATAATCTTTTCCAGATCACTCATGGATTCACTTACATTTGATAATGCCTCTGCCGTATTTTGCCCAAACGCCGTATCATCCAATGTGTCATCATAGGTCACGGAAATACTTAGTATATATGTACCATTGTGAGAAGCGCCGTAATCTTTCTTTACAAAGTAAAGATCCGGATGTTCATTGAGTACCCCGCTCACCAGACTGCCCCACCCATCACGAGAAAGCTGATATGCTGAGACATCAATGCTCGTCTCCCGCTTCAGCATCTGCTGATAAATGTACTCCTCCACGCCATTATTTTGATCCGTAACGGCATATGTGGAAAGTCCGCCTCGTTCCGACGGTGCCTGACCAAACTGATAGACCCCTGTCAGCTCACCTTCTATGATAAATTCCTCATCTTCGGACTCTGTCAAATCATTGCCGGAAACCTGAAGCGCATCACTTTCTTCATGATCAGGCAGCCCGGATGCATCTTCTTCCCCATCCTTTAAGGTGTCGTCCTCATTCAAAGAAGAATCTGTCCCTTCCTCCTCTGAAGGGTTCTCCGTCTCGACCGTCTGATCTCCCGGCTGGCTTTCATCCTCTGATGCAGTCCCGTTGCCTGCCTGACTGCCGTCGTCCTCCCCGGTTTCGCTGTCCGGCTGGCTGCCGTCATCTGTTCCGGCTTCGCTGCCCGGCTGATCTCCGTCATTCGTTCCACCTTCGTTTCCAGCCTGACTTCCGCCACTTGCTCCGGTCTCATCACCCGACTGGCTCCCATCGCCTGTTCCGCCTTCGTTTCCATTCTGACTTCCGCCGCCTGCTCCGCTTCCGTCATTCTCTTCTCCCGACTGCTTTTCTTCGTCAATTCCGTCTTTATTCTCTACGGGATTTCCGCCTGTCATTCCGGCTATTTCACCACTTTCGGTTTCTTTGACGCTCTCCGGCAGTTCCGTGGCCTGAACAGTTCCGCCCGGAATCTGTAACGAAGAAACTATCAGCATCACCGCCAGGATACCGGCACTCAATCTTTTCTTAAGCCTCATGGTTCTGCACCCCTCTTATAAGTCACATTATTTGAGATGTATACTTTTATAGATATTTTTATTTTATTCTCTGGTTGATGCGATGTAAATATGTTTCTATTTAAAAATCTGCTTAAAATTAAGTCGAAAAATTAAGTTATAAAAATTACACCACCCTGGCTTCACTTTACGCCGTATTTCGTACTTCTTATTGAAACAGCCTGCAAAGCAAAAGAAAAACAGAGACTCTTTCGAATCTCTGCCTTCCTTTTGTTCAGAATTGATTGTTACAATATTTTACTTCTTCACAACCACACTCACGGTTGTCGAAGCATCCTTGCTCACACCGTCACGTCCAACACATCTTACCGTGACAGGAATCTTATAGCCCGTACCCTTCGCCGACGCCTTAACGGCATCTGCATCCAGAACGTACACGGCAATCTGTGCCCTGCCGGAAGAGGCTGTGGTCTGCATCGTACTCACGATCAGATCTGCTTTTCCGTCCTTATTGACATCCAGTGAACCGCTTGCACTCTGAATCGCATAATAGCCTTTCTTATAATCACTGTGAGGTACATACAGGTACATTGTCTCGGCCTTACTTTCTCCTTTTGCAGATGCAAATAAAGTAAGTTGTTTTACGGAAGAAGTCACCTTCGGAACCGACTGCTTCGGTTTAATGTTGAAGGTATTGGAAGTCAACGTGATCATTTCGCCGCCCTCTCCGGAGGCGTCTTTAATCGTATAAGTCACTGACAATGTATAATTCTTACCCGCTTTCAGTCTTCCGGTGGTCGCGGGTATGATCCTGATACTGCCGTCTGAATACCATTCACCTATTGAAAAAAGATCTTTATATGCGCCTTCCAGTCTTACGCCAGTTACACTGTAAGAACTGTCCAGATTCTGGAATGCCGGTGTTATTGTCACGGAATTCGTGGAATAAGTACTATAACCGTTTCCACTCGAATTCAGTTTCAACAGATCAATGGTTCCTTTTGCTTTCACTTTAACCGCTGCAGCTTTATCAATAATCTTTACCGCTAATGTGACACTGTTCAATTCCGTATCACCATAGCAAGGTGTCAGCTTATACTTATAATTACCGGGTTTAAACTGGCGGCTTCCCATGGCATTGGCATAGTTTACAGACACCGACAAATGTGAATTCATAAAGTCAATGTTGAGCAGGCTCTGATCCAACAACTGCTGCGCCTGCGCGTTTGCGCCCTCTATCCTGAAATCTGACACATCTACATGACTTCCGGTAGCCGCATTATAAACCCACGCTGCTGCTGCCGTCTGCGTTGTCTCCGAAGGATATGCCGTATTCAAAGTAACCGATGACGGAGAAAGCTTCACTTTGGATTTCGCAACTTTGACTTTCACCGGAACCGTTAACGATTCATACCAGTAATCAGAGTACAGTGTGAGTTGTGTCTTTTTGTCCTTCGTCCCCTCGTACCTGAGCGAAACATTGGAATTCTCCACAACTTCCACTTCCTGATCCGCACAGACTATATCGGAATATCCCCGCCATACCGTGGATGATCCTTTTGACATATAATTACCGGACTTTGCTGCATTTGTATAAATATACTGGTGGTCACTCACCTCTCCCAGCGGCGGGCAGACTTTATAATCCGCTGCCTTAAGCTTAGGTTTCTTATACACTGTCTGTATTGTAAACGGACTTTTAATCTCATCCTGATATCCTGCAAGGCGGATATAAACAGTTCCTTTCACAGCGGCATCGGATGGCTTTTTACTGCCGTCCAGAACCGGTCTGTTCTGTTGAATCATATATCTTTTGAAATGCTTTCCGTTTTTCCAGTTGCTTGAAAACCATTCTTCAATTACAAACTCCGTATTGGCTGTCGCTTCGCTGCCTGATCCGGCCACCCATCTTACAGAATCGATCTGCGCAGGGGAAGAGACCTCCACAGCTCCCATAGACACTGAATCATAGCTTGATAAATGCGTCGTATCCGTATAGAATACGTTCACCTTGCCGCTCTGCTTTACTGTCACTGCAGGCATTCCCGTTTCCAGTTTAATCTGTACCGGTACAAATACAAGCCCGCCATATGCTTTTGTGGTAATGGCAAGATAGTAATTCAGGTTCCCTGTTTGCTTGATTTTATCTTTTTGCGCGACTCTCAGATATACTTTGTACTTATAGCTTCCGGACATACTGCTCACCGATACCGCCAGTCCGGCCGCCTCATCTGCCGCCTCTTTACTGTTCGTCTCCACCAGGGAGATTTTCTGGATCTCATCGTTACCATCCTTCTCATAAGGCAGCACGATCTGCGCCAGATCTACGCTATAGGTGTAGTTCTCATTTAATGTTGTCTTGTATGTTGTTACTCTGGGCGTATAATCCTTTACCCTGACTGCAAACTGCTTGCTGTACCCAAGTTCGTCTTTGGCTGTCGCAACAATCCTGGCAAGTCCGTCCGTATCTTTCGGGATTGTCAGTACCAGTCTGTCTGTTCCTTCTTTCTTCAGCTTTACGATAGCCGTATCGCTCACAGAATAGTTAATATTGGGATTTTCTATACGGTTGCCGTCTGCGTCCGCCGCAGTAACATCTAAATGAATGATCCGTTCCTTCTGCTTCGTATCCGCATTTGCAGCCGTAATCTCATATTCTATTGTGCCGTCTGCGGCAATCGTTACTTTCTCCGGCGAATCCTCTGCCACAGCAAATGTGATCTTCTGAATCGGCGCGTTATCCACAGCCATGAATTTCACCGAAATCATTGTATCTTTGACTTTTGCCCCTTCTGTCAAAGCATATGCACCGTTCTTCTTTTCGAAGGCCGCTTTCTTCAAAGCAACTGCCGCCGATACCGTATAAGTGCCCTTAACAGAAGCGGTGACACTGCAATATCCCTCCGCATCCGGCGCAGATACGCTGACCTTCGCCGTGTCTTTTGCCGCAGGTGCAAAAGCTCCCTGTGCATATAAAAGGGCAGGTATGTTTCCGGCAGAGACACCGGCCTTCAGCTTCAGAGGCATCTCCTTCTTTACGATATATGCTTTCTTACTTGTACTGTAACTGCCGGGTGAATCTTTTCCGTCTGCTCCTGTCTGTTTTACGGATAATGTATTTCCGATCCTCTCCGCATGTACAGTCACTCCTGTCTCATACGGATAATAACCTGTTTCCACATAACGTGCCATAAATCTTTTTGTTCCTGCTTCGTAGATGAGCGTATCCTGCTCCTTCCACTGCCAGTTTTCCGGAAGTCCTGCGTCTTTCAACTTGTTGGAATAATCCAGCCATGTATAGGTAGCAGGAACTGCTTCCACTTCCGGCTTCTTGAGCACCTGTAAAGTGATTGTGAAGTTCTTGTCCTTGTACTCCTCGTCTTTCATGACTGCAGTTACTTTAACCTGCCCGGTCACCGCTTCCGGTATCCTGATCTCCGCCAGATCACCATTCCCCGTTGCATCAACGCTGACGGAGTCAGAGTCCACTGTCCAGTCAAACCTGTTGGCCGCCATGCTGATACTGCTGCTATACAGATCTGTATATGCCGGCGACAGCACACAGCCGACAGAATAGCTCTCTCCTGCCGCCACCTGGTATACCGCCTCTGCGGTTCTGACTGCCGGATAATTACTGTTACCAGCTTCCGGCCTGGTGATGGAAAATCCTTGTATTTCATTCACTACATTGATTTCTCTCGTTTTGAGTGTAATGCCGTCAGCGGTTTTTGCCGTAATATAAGCTTTACCGTAATTCTGCGGTTCTAATTGTCCGTCGCTGGAAATCTTCGCAGCGTTCGGGTTACTGCTGACCCATGTAACGCCTGTCAGTTCCGTTCCAGCCGCCCCGTCATAGACAACCATTGTCCGTTTCTGCGCCTTACTTAAAATCCCGGAAATGCTGTCATAGCTTCCGTCTGCGTTCTTGACACGGATCGCATAATCACGTACCGTCACACGACAGACTGCTGAAACTTTTTCATTTCCATCAGCCGCCGCTGCCCCGGATACGGTGATATCCACTTCGCCGGCCTCGCGTGCCGTCACCATTCCGTCTCTGCCTACCGTTGCAACCTTCTTGTCAGAAGATGCCCATGTCAGACCGACAGCTGCCTCCTCGGGCTGTGCTGTCACAGTCAGCTTTTTCGTCGTCCCTTTGTTGATCAAAAGCTCCGTCTCACTGATGACAAGCGATACCGGTGCCTTCGCCTCTGACGTAGTCACTTCTCCCAGATCGTAATTCTTCAAATGAATCCATGTGTTACTCTCTGACTCATAGAGTTCTCCACTCACCGCATACTTTGTCCCCGGAAGAAGATCATTCACGCTTAACTTTGTTTTATACTGATTATCTTGGTTAAGATATACCGTCTCACTCTGTGTACTGCTGCCATCCGCAGAAACCAGTGTTATTACCGCCTTTGTCCTGTTAACCAGCACCCCTGTAAGTTTGCTCACCTGTACATCAAATGCGGCAGATGTTGCTTTCATCTCCTCCGCCGCGGATTCCGCTTTCAGAATATGATCTACCGCCGCAGTCGTAAACTCTGTTTTCGCCTCTCTGACAACATTCTGCCCCGCCGTGCTGGATGAAGAATTACCTTTCAGTTCCACAAGAACCTCATAAGATGTGCCCTCTTCCAGATCTGTCAGAATCTCTTTTCCTGTATAAGTCGTATTCCTCCACTCACTGTCCACAAAGCGCCATGCCGCAGTGTCTTTTTCGCGATAATAAATACAAATGTAACTGCTGCTATTCAACACATTGGCACCACTGTCAAAGATCCAGTTGATCTGCGCCGACGTATACCGTGCGTTCCCCACTGAAACGGACACACTCCTTGTATCCTTGAGTGTCCGGAAAGAGATCTGTGCCAGTATATCATCCGGATGCTTATCCGGAACAAGCTTGGCCTCGTATTCGGTATCTTCTTTCAGCCCGCTTAAATATTCTGTACCGCCACCCTCAGATCCGTAAGAGCAGAAACCGTTATTAATCCATTGCGCCGCACCTTTTTCTCTGTAATACATGTTCGCACTGGTATACCTGATTGATTCGTCCCGTACTGCCAATGCAGCTTTAATTTCGACAGTCGTGGGCATATTATTCTCAATGGTCAGCGTAACATCCTGCCGTACCGCTTCAAGCGTAAAATATTTTTCATAAATTTTACCTGTACGATCACCCAGAATTTGGATTTTCCATTCGTTCACGGCATTGGGCCTGATGTCTGTGGAGTAAAAGACAGCCGTACTCTTCCAGTTATTATCCGCCGTCAGACGTGTACTGCTATAATCCGCATAATTTGTACTTCTCCATGTGCTTGCTGTTTCATCATAGAACTGCGCTGAAATGGAATAAGTTTCGCTTAATGTCTCTGTACCTGTCAGCTCTGCCGCCACCTGCACACCCTGCATCAGAGGTTTCACCTCTGCCTTCACTCCAACAGCAGCCGGTGCAGTCGTGAAAGATGTTGTTTTCAGTACTCCATCCATTATAATCTGGACTTCATATTCCGTACTGCCCATCAGATATGTCAGATTCTTCTCGTCCGCATAGCTGTTGTAAGAAGACAGTGTTCCAGATACTGCTCCGCTTCCCTGCCAGTCTTTACTGCCTGCAACGCGGTATTTTGCCGTGTATGAATAGCTCCCCTCTGTTACATCCTGCAGCGTTACCTTCAGTACAGCTTTAGAGCTATCCTCCGCATCGGGTGTTACTGTCACACCAATCTGCTCTGCGGTGATTGCAGAAGCTGCCGTCGTAAAGCTGACTTTCGCCCTGTAGGCAACATACTCCATATAGTAGGAATCTGTATCGTCCAGTTCCACTTCCAGTTCCTTGTACTCTTTTCCTGCCTCCAGATTGCTGAGTCTCAGATTTATACTGTCATCTGCTATGTTACTGGTATATATGTACCCTGTACTTGTCTGCCGGTCTCCCATGCTGTCAGTATAGGATACTCTTGCGCAAATGTATCGTTTGTTTCCTGTGTACGCCCCGATTGTCACATTGATCTGAGCAGACGAAGACGTAATATTCACAGCTTCAACTTCAATAGCCGTTGCCGCAAACGCTTCCGTACGGATTTCCGCCGTATCATATACCGTCTCCATATCCACGGCCGTCAGTTCAATCACATAATCCGTATCCGGTTCTGCGTCAAGCGTGATTGTTCTTGTATTATAAGAATGAATGGTATCCTCATAGTATGTCCATTCACTTTCTTCCTTTTTGCGGTAACGCAGACGCCCGTCTACATCGGACGTCATCTCCACTTCCACCGTAATGCTTGCATCCTCTGCTGACACCTGGGTCAGAACACCCTTCTTTTCTGTTGCCAGCGTATTCACAGTAATCTCCTGCTCATTCGTGCGAAGCGTGGCCAGGATCTTACTGGCACTGTCACGAATCTGCAGTTCCGTAATCAGAAATCTGCCTCCTGAAGCCATACCTGAAATTTCACGTTCAGCTTTATAATCATAAAAAGAATATAGACTTTCTTCACTATCGGAATTTGATGTATTACCCCATTTATTATCATAAGAATACTGATAATAGATTTTGTAGCTTCCATCGGTTATGGCACTGCCGTCTGCCTGCTGCAGTTCCATTCCTGCTTTTACCTGGCTGTAAGAAGGCGTCAGCGTCACATTCAACCGATAGGAATCTGATTGAAGTGTATAGCTCCCCTCCTTATTTTTTGTTACTGTTAATTCCGGCGCTTCCACTTTCTCGGCATTTACCGTAAATGTACCGCTTTTTTCATCATTTCCAAACTCAACCAGCAGATAGAGTATTTCATCCTTCTCCATGCGATAGGAATAGTCGAAGTTACCATTTTCACCATCCGCATAATCCTCATCGAAACTACCCGTTCCGTCATCTGTTTTTTCATGGAAAAGATATACATATTTAGAATTCCAGGAGTCATCGTCCGCAGTGGAATAAAACCGGTACAGCCCGTCCTGGGGCGCTGTAAAGGAAAGCCACTGCTGCTCCCTTGCCGCCAGCGTAACTACCTGCGGTGCATCAATGGTCAGCGTCAGTTCTTCTTCTTTCATACTTAATACAGACGCTGAATCTTCCGTCAGAGAATCCGGCTCTTCCACCAGGGATTCTTCCCCGTCTTCGATTTCCTCATCAATGCTGCCGTCTTCATTCTCTGTTGCTTCTTCGTCAGCCTCATCCCCGTCCGCGTCAGAATCACTGTCACCGTCCATCGTATCGTCATCTTCTTCCGCTGCGTCCTGGTCGGTATCATTCTCGCTGCCGGATCCGTCTTCTGTAGTATCATCACCGGCCGTCCCGTCTCCTGACGTGTCGTCACTGCCCGCCGCGTCATCTCCGTCAGTTTCACCGCCCGTTACGTCGTCACCGGCGTTGTCGTCCTCTACCGCTTCGCCGGATCCGTCTTCCGTTGTATTGTCGCCGGAACCGCTTCCTGTTGTACCTTCGCCTTCTACCGGCTCATTTTCCGTACTGTTGTCCCCGGAACCGCTGGCGGCTCCGTCATCTCCATTGCCGTAGTTCTCCCCCTGATCCGCCTGATCGGTTTCCGGGTTTTCCGTATTTTCTGTCTCCGGATCTGCCGCGGCATCCTCAGCCGGAAGTTCCAAAGTCTCTTCTGCCTCCGATACGTTCTGCACGCCGCTGTCCGCAGTTGTATGCGGCTGAGGGCTCATCGCATAAGCCGTATCGCTGATTCCACCTGCCAGCATACATATACTGAGCAGAATGGCCAAACCTCGTTGTAGCATTCTTTCTCCTCCTTCTCCTGTCTCCAATATTAGTCTGTATCTTTTTCATTTTACCCCCCCCGTATGATTTTGGCAAGAGTACCTTTTCTAATTTGCCCGTTTCTCCGCAAAATAGTGTACGGCTGAACCATTGCACAAAAAAAGCCCTCACAGAGCAGAATGATATCTTTCTGCCTGTAAGGGCGTTTTATAAATTATCTGGTTAATATGTCTTCACAATATTACGTTATAAACAGCACAGCAACGACAACCAGAAAAATAATGATAAGAGCCATTGCTGTATATGCCGCCTTACGCTTCCCGGGGGAAGGCCGGTCTGCATCCCTTTTGTTTTCATGATCCAGCATCTGCGCCGCCAGCCCGGCATTGCGCAGCAGATCCGAAGAAGTGCCGTTTGCTCCTCGCATAGTACCTCCTTTTTTATTCCTTGCACTAATCCCTATGCATATCGCCTGCCTGGCAGCCAGGATGGCTGATAAGCTTTATCTCTGTTTACATTATTCCATATTATTGCACCTGCGTCAATCTGTTTACACCTTCCGCCGCTTCCTGAGTCCGCCGGCAACCGCCATCACTGCACAGACACTCCCGCACACGGCAATAACCACAAATGCATATTGTGCAAACCCTTCCAGATCGCGATCATAGATTCTTTTTGCAAAGGGCAGCACCAGCACGACCAGAAGATACCAGAATGCTGGTACAAGCCATCTGTCCTTCCCTGCCATTCCCACAGCAGCACCTGCTCCCGGGCAGATACCGGCCTGTGTGCTTTCCTGCCATGCCCTCATTCGCTTCTTCCGCAGTCCTTTGGCGACAGGACGGCAAAGCGACAGCACAACCGGATATATCATACACAGGGAAATGAAGTACGTTACTGTCCCGATCAGCGTGTGCAGTCTGTCGGGCGTCAGCCATCCCTCCATAAGGTTTCCCTTTTCCAGAATCCCCGGAAGATATATAGCCAGGACAATTCTGATCCCGTTCACAAAAACAGTGGACAGATAGGAAAAAACAAGACAGAAGCCAACCCGCAGATGCCCCTTTGGTATGGCACAGATCTTTTGAGAAAAAACAAGCATTAAAAATGTGATCAGCATGAATCTTACTCCCGCGCAGGACGGCGCAATCAGAAACTGATGATAATGATTTACATATCCCTGATGGTTCACATACTCGAATGGAATTTTGCCAAGGATACTGACCCACCATGCGGTGGGCGCCAGTATCCATCTCAAAGCGTCACTGTCCTTTACTCTGCTGAAAAAATACAACGTCAGAGCAATTGCGGAAGCCGGTACAACAAGCGGCCAGATATTTCCAAAATAACTTCTTATTCTTTTCATCTTTTTCATTCCTTTATTCCTCAGGCATTTTCATCAAAAAATTCTGAATGCCTCCAATATCTTTTCAAAAGGCTCGACACCACCATGGCCAGCACCAGCAGCCCCATGAAAACCGCTCCACCAGGTTCCGACCCGATCCGGTATCCCACCGCCAGATTGGAGACTTCCAGCGGGAGAGGCAGCGGCTGATCCACATCCATACTGTCACCCTCCGGATTCCGAACAACATCCAGCACTGCAATGAAGGAAGTATAGGGTGTGATCATGTGATGGTCCAGTCCGATCTGCGTCACCTCTCTGCGCACCGCATCCTCATCGCCGTTCCCGCCGTAATCAACCAGACGCTCCACCCTTTTGCGTGCCCACAGGCTTCCCACTGCTTCATTTTCACCTGCTATGGCATCCGCCACCTGAATACTCTGAGAATAGTTTCCCTCCCCGGTCATTCCACTTATTTTGACAGTCCCTGCCGGTTCCCCCTTCCACTTTCCCAACAGCACTATAGGCTTTTGTGCATACAGCGTCGGCAGGATCGCCGGTTCCACGTCGTAAGCCTCAAATCCTTCAAAAGACACTTTGATGTCCGTGAGTACAGGAGACTGTATGTAGGTGCGGAAACGTTCTGCGATCATGGAAGCCTCTTCTTCTTTTGTGACGATAAAAGGTTCTCCCTGGCCGATATTTGCAATTCCGTCTATGAGATAGCGGTTAACGGCCGAACCGATGCCGAAGGAGAAAAAATCTGCCTGATCCTGATTGTCCCGCACCAGATCAAAAATTTCAGCCTCGCCAAAGATATATCCGTCACTGATGATCACAATGTTCCGGGAAGTTTTTTGATCAGAAGGAATCCGCAGCGCATCTTTCAACGCCGGGGCAAGCTCCGTGCCGCCTGCTCCTCTCTGCTCCCTGATCAGATTAAGCGCCTTGTTCACATTTTCCTTTGTGGCAGGAAGCGAACGGTAAGCCATCTGACAAGAAGTCCCGGAAAACAGAATCAAATTGAAGGTATCCGTTTCACGCAGCCCGGAGACCAGATTATTTATCAAGTCTTTTGCCGTGTCCAGCGGAAAACCGGACATGGAGCCGGATACATCCAGAACAAAAATATACTCTCTGGGCGGAATCTCTTTCGCTTCATAACGTTCCGGCGGCTGTACCATCAGCATAAAATAGTTTTCTTTTTCACCTTGCTCCATAATCAGCCCGCTGCCAATCTCCTCACCGGTCAACTTATAATCCAGAATAAAATCACGGTTTCCGGCATAATCATCCGGGTCTGCCAGCGTAACCTCCGCCGTAGTGTTTTTGTCCCAGTCGATCTTGATGTCATGAGAACTGCTGGTGAGGGAGGCAATCGGCACGCCCGAAGTAAGCGTTACGTGAATCTGATACTGATCCGGCGGTGCAGTGCCTTCTTTCAGATAAGGTGTGCCTGTCCACTCATGCCGGTTTCCGGTATCATCAATTACCGGACTCACATAGCGCGGGCCTGCGACCGTAGGGTACACAAATTGATATATCCCTTCGCCGGGTGTGATCAATTCCGTGTAATGCAGTTCAATATCCACCTTGTCGCCCGGCATGATGTTCGCCACATCCATCGTGAACACATTCGCTCGCTCCTCTGACAGCATGGAAGCGCTTTTCCCTTCGCTTTTGGCCGTCTCAAACTCTTCCTTTGCCTCTTCCTTCTCCTTAATTGCGGCCGTCACGGTCTGATTGCCGATCCGCATCTGCATTCCGTGAACCGTGACCTTCGTGGATGCCGGAAAAACATAGCTTGCATTGATCGGCTTTGTTCCTTCGTTTGCATAAGTCTGTACCACCCGCGTATCGGCGATCATGCCTTCAATCACAGTATTCACATTTGTGCTTTTCAGTGGAAAGCAATCCACCCCCACCTCTTCACTCTCCACATAAAAATACGGTGACTGCGTCCTGTCCTCATCAGATGCCTCTTCCTGTGCGTGTACTACGGGGCCTCGGCCTGTCACTAAAACCAATGCCAACAACATACAAAATAGTTTTCCTGATTTTTTCATGATGCCCATCCTTTCTCTCTGTGTCGCTTTGTATCGGAAAAATGTTCTTTTCTCTTCCCGCTCACGTGTGCCGGCGGCGTGTCACGGTAAAGAAAACGTCATTCATATCGCTTATTGACATTTTACGATCACAAAGCATCATTCCTGCATCAGATTTGCATCAAAAAAGCATAATCTTTGCATCAGAGTTCCATCAGATTTGCATCAGAATTGTATACCAGACAAAATCTGCCGGACAATCACAAAATCATCCGGCAGAATACTTATACACAATATACTCTCTGTCATCCAGCACAACACAGCCGTCCTGTTCAAATCCCAGCTTCCGGCACAATGCCGCCGACTTTTCATTTTCTTCCATCACCAGCGCCTGCACCTGCGTAATACCCAGTTCTTCCCGCCCGTAAAAAAGAATGGCACTGCATACCTCGTAAGCATATCCATTCCTCTGCCACGGAACACCGATCACGAATCCCAGTTCCGGCAGGTCAAATCCTTCCCGCCAGCTGATTCCGGCACGTCCGATCACTGTCCCGTCTTTTAGCAGCACCGTCCACATGCCATAACCGTAAAAGCCGTATACTTTCTCCTGATACTCCTTGATATATGCAGTCTCTTCGTCCCGGTCCTCATACAGATCTTCCATATACTCTGTGATCGCTGAATCACTGTATATACGATAAAAACCGTCCACATCCTGCACCGTTGTCTCCCGGATCACACAGCGCTGCGTTGTAAGGATTTCCCACGGAAGCCCGGCCATACGGCGGTACGCCATATCAACCGTCTGAAAATCCACCTCTTCTATCTGCTCAATCACATACGGCGCTCCTGCAAAAAAAGCATCCGCATTCCCGTCATGTCTGTACGGCAGCACGTATTTCCCCTGATGTGCCAACATGCAGAACACATCCTCCGAATCTGTAATGTATAAAATATTTGCTGCATCAGTGGCTGTAATGCCTTTGTCCTTCTCTCCCGGCTCTTCAGAGTCCATACTTTTATAATCAGCAGACTGGCTTATTCCGCCGCCATGACAGATTCCCGTTTCACCATAATCCCTTAAAGCAATCTCCACGCCATGCTCCCGCAAGTTCTCAAGCAGAAGGCTTTCTCCACACAAAATATGTTCCTGTAAAATTTTTCCCCCAATGATAAAAATTACTTTCTCAAGCATATGTGATTACCCTGACCCGCTTTCTATCCCCGTCATCCCTGAACAGTTTTTCTTTTGTCTCAGTCTCCTGACAGCTGCTTTCCTGTCCCTATCTTTTCCGAACCTCTTTTCCTGCATCCGGCTCTCCTGACGGCAGTTTTCCTGTCCCCACCTTTTCCAGACGGTTCTTCTTTCATCTGATTCTTCTCCGGCAGTTTCTCTGTCCCCGCCTTTCCCGGATGCCTTTTCTTTCATCCGGGTCTTCTCCGGCGGTATCTTCCCTTGTTCGGTTCCCCTCTTGCATTATCGGTCTTCTTCTATATATAATATATCATGTTATGATATTCGCAAGCCGGCTACAACCGCATTCATTTTAACACATTTACAACAGAATGGAGGAAATCTATGTCACAAAATTCACAAAACCCTATCGTTACTTTTACAATGGAAAACGGAGATGTCATCAAGGCGGAACTTTATCCCGAAATCGCACCTGTTTCCGTTAACAACTTTATCAGCCTGATCCATAAAAATTTTTATGACGGCCTCATTTTTCACAGAGTCATCAAAGGTTTCATGATCCAGGGCGGCGATCCGGAAGGTACAGGCATGGGCGGTCCGGGTTATTCCATCCGGGGCGAATTCGACCAGAACGGCTGTCCCAACAGTCTGAAGCATACTGCCGGCGTGCTTTCCATGGCAAGAAGTATGCACCCTGACTCCGCCGGAAGCCAGTTCTTCATCATGCACAAGACAAGCCCGCACTTAGACGGCGCTTATGCAGCTTTCGGAAAGGTAATCGAAGGTATGGATGTGGTAAATAAGATTGCCGATACAGCTACCGATTACAATGACAGACCTCTTGAAAATCAAGTGATGAAGAGCGTTACCGTGGAAACCTTCGGTGTGGAATATCCGGAACCTGATAAAATCCATGCAGGATTCTGATTGACCGTTTAAACGTTTTCGTAAAACAGGGAGGAAACACAGTGCACGTGCACATCCTCGAAATTTGTGGTACAGGCGCGTTCATGGTTTGTTCATATTTAATTTAAAAAAACTTCATGCAGGAATCATTTTTTAGACATTTCTCTTGCGTATACTAAGATCATAAGATCACAACAACAGAGATAACATCAAAGTTTACTGATTAATTAAAACTTTTTCATAATAAATGCCAAGTAAAGATTTTCTTTACTTGGCATCCTCCCTTTTCAGGGACTTTTTTGCGTTTTTCTATTTCTTGGTTTCTTAAATGCACATCCTGCTTGTTACATGCAAATATCCATGTATACAATTTTTGCTTGCTATGTATGCGGCACTATGCTATACTAAAGTAAGTGTAAACTTATGACATGTATTGTCTGCTTTTTCTGCAGAAAGATCTTCTGCATTTGTCACAAAGCTTATACAAGCATGTTTAAAACAAATATTTCCGAAATGTCAGCGTAGGCATAACTATCTTGTCTGCGCTTTTTTACGGAAGGAGTCAAAATTTGTGCTTGCGCCCGAATTCGCGAGCCGGAAAAGAATGGAGGATTCATTATGAATGATTTTTTCACCGCTGTCGTAGATGCCGTCACAAATATTAACGGAGCGGTCAACAACTTCGTATGGGGCATTCCGATGCTGATACTTCTGATCGGTACAGGTATTCTGATGACCTTACTGACAAAGTTTTTCCAGTTGTCCCACATCGGCCACTGGTTTAAAAACACCATCGGCGGTATTTTCAGCGACAGGCATATCACGAAGCATACCGACAAGGAAGACAAATCCATTTCCCAATTCCAGTCCTTGTGTACGGCTTTGGCCGCCACCATCGGTACGGGTAACATTGTGGGTGTGGCCAGTGCATTGATTGCCGGCGGCCCCGGTGCCATCTTCTGGATGTGGATCGTTGCTTTCTTCGGCATGATGACAAACTATTCCGAAAATGTACTTGGCATCTATTATCGCCGCAAAAATTCCAAGGATGAATGGTGCGGCGGCGCCATGTATTATCTGAAAGACGGTCTCGGCTCCTATAAAGGCTGCAAACAGATCGGTGCTGTGCTGGCAGTATTGTTTTCTATCTTCTGCCTGTTTGCTTCTTTCGGAATCGGCAACATGAGTCAGGTTAATTCCATCTCCGCTAACATGGAAGCTGCATTTTCCATTCCCACCGCAGTTACAGGCATCGCGCTGATGGTTCTGGCTGCTCTTGTCATTCTGGGCGGCCTTAAGAGAATCGCATCCGTTACCGAGAAACTGGTTCCTTTTATGGCGATCGCATACATACTGGGCGCGTTGATGATCTTTTTCGCAAATATTGACCAGTGCGGCGCTGTCTTTTCTGCAATCTTTAAGGGCGCATTCGGTCTGAAGGCCGTAGGCGGCGGCATTGTCGGCTCCGGTGTTAAGATGGCTCTCACCTGGGGAATGAAGCGAGGCGTTTTCTCCAACGAGGCAGGTCTCGGCTCTTCCGTTATGGTACATTCCAATTCCAATGTGAAAGAACCTGTACGTCAGGGTATGTGGGGAATTTTTGAAGTATGCGCGGACACCATGATCGTATGTACGCTGACCGCATTTGCAGTGCTGTCTTCCGGTATCGTTGATCTGGAAACCGGCGCCGTACTCAGCCAGGCTTCCGGTTCCGCGTTGGTAGGTGAAGCATTTTCCACTATATTCGGCTCCTTCGGACCTATGTTTATCGCCCTGGCGATTCTGCTGTTTGCATTCTCTACAGTGCTGGGCTGGAGCCACTACGGTTCCAAAGCATGGGAATATTTATTTGGTACAAAGTCTACGATCGCCTATAAGATCGTATTTATCCTGATGATTTTCATCGGCGCTACCATGAACCTGAGTCTGGCCTGGGATCTCTCGGACACCTTCAACGGACTGATGGCAATGCCCAACCTGATCGGCGTAATCTGTCTGTCACCGATCGTCATGAGAATTACGAAAAACTATGTTGACCGCGTGATCCGCAAGCAGAACGTAAAGCCTATGCTGTCCGTCTTCCCGGAGATTAATGACGAACATGCACAATCATAAAACCTGTTTATAAACGGTCTCTTCATCGGGTCCCAAAACCGGCTCTACGTAGAGGTAAAAAGGCACAATGTATAAATCTGCCATATGATACAGAATGTGGCAGCATCAAAACCGCACAACACGGTTGGCAGGAAACACTCACATATAGTAAAATAAAGACTACGGAACATACCGCAAATTCTTACAAAGGACATCAATCATTTTGAAAAGAAAACGCAAAGTCTTTATCATTCTATGTGTCATATTATTCCTGTCAGCCGTGTTGTATTTTATGCTGGTAAACTTTCTGGTCAGCGCCGCCCTTGTGCCTTCTTTTATGCGAAAACTGGAATCCTTTCAGAGAATCACAGATGAAAGCTACGCGGCCCAGGTGCAGACCTCCGACATCCAGGTAAACCGTCAGCTTGCCCTGAATGAAACCGCCCGGTGGCTGGAAAATACCGCGTCCCGCAAAATTTCCATAACCAGCGAAGACGGTTATACCCTGATAGCTGCGGAATTTCCTGCAAAGGATATCCGGGCTGATACGGCGGATCTGCAAACTGACTCCGCCAGCACGGCAGAACCACAGGAGAACACCTCTGCCACAGCAGATTCTCCGATTAAGAAAAGCAGTTACTGGGCTCTGATCCTTCACGGATACACTGGCTGGAAAGAAGAAATGTATCCTTTTGCCCGCTGGTATCATGAAGAGGGATATCATGTCATTGTACCTGACCTTCGCTGTCAGGGTGAAAGTGAGGGAGATTTTATCGGTATGGGATGGACAGACCACTATGACTGCGGCCTGTGGATTGATTACATATTATCCTGTGATCCGGATGCCCGGATTGTGATCCATGGACAGTCCATGGGCGCGGCAACGGCACTGATGATGACCGGAGAAGAAACGCTGTCAGATCACGTGGATGCAGTAATTTCAGACTGCGCCTACACAGATGCCTATTCCATGTTCGGCGATAAGGTCACGGAATGGTTCGGCCTGCCGGCTTTTCCGCTGGTAGATTCCGCCCGGATCGTCCTGCTCCTGCGAGGCGGTTACGATCTCCTGGACGCCTCGGCACTCCATGCCGCAGCCAGAAGCAATACCCCCACACTTTTTATCCATGGTGCATCTGATGTTCTGATTTCCCCTCACATGTCGCAGGAAATGTATGAGGCCGCCACATGTCCAAAGGAACTGCTGATCATCGAGGAAGCCGGCCATGCCCAGGCTCAGGATAAAGATCCGGAATTGTATTACGAGACCATAAGAAACTTTTTACTGAAATATATGCAGCATTCAAAAAAGTAATTTGCTTCGTAAATAACTTTACGAGATTCGCTTTGCGAACTCGAAATATGCGGTGCAATTTCCAAAAAACTGCCGCCCATAACGGACGGCAGTTATATTTTACTTCTTATGCTTTCCCATCGGAACCAAGAACGTTCTTGATCTTATGAGCAACCATCTCTTTTACAGCCTGACGAGCAGGTTTCAGATACTGACGGGGATCAAAGTGATCCGGATGCTCTGCGAAGTATTTGCGGATATGGCCTGTCATAGCAAGACGGATATCGGAGTCGATATTGATCTTACATACTGCAAGCTCAGCTGCCTTACGAAGCTGCTCTTCCGGAATACCTACTGCATCGGGCATATCGCCGCCGAACTGGTTAACCATCTTAACGAACTCCTGCGGAACAGAAGAAGAACCATGAAGAACGATCGGGAAGCCAGGCAGACGCTTAATGCACTCTTCCAGTACGTCGAAACGAAGCGGAGGCGGAACAAGGATGCCGTCAGCATTTCTTGTACACTGAGCTGCCGTAAACTTGTATGCACCGTGAGAAGTACCGATCGCAATCGCAAGAGAGTCACATCCGGTTCTGGAAACGAACTCTTCCACTTCCTCAGGACGTGTATAGGACTCTTTACCAGCCTCTACAACTACCTCGTCCTCAACACCTGCCAGTGTACCAAGCTCAGCCTCTACAACTACACCTTTGTCATGAGCGTACTCTACAACCTGCTTTGTCAGTGCAATATTATCCTCAAAAGATTTGGAGGATGCATCGATCATAACAGAAGTAAAACCGCCGTCGATACAGGATTTGCACAGTTCGAAGCTGTCGCCGTGATCCAGATGAAGTGCGATCGGAATCTGAGGATTCTCTGCAACTGCTGCCTCTACTAACTTAACCAGATATGTGTGGTTAGCGTAAGCACGTGCTCCTTTGGAAACCTGAAGGATAACCGGGCTGTTCAGTTCGCCTGCCGCCTCTGTGATACCCTGAACGATCTCCATGTTGTTCACATTGAATGCACCAATCGCATAACCGCCATTGTATGCTTTCTCAAACATGTCCTTTGTTGTTACTAATGACATTGTTCTTACCACCTTTCTTAATTTTTATTATTATGACCGGCTGCGTCGCCGGATATGAACTATCGTTCTTATTATACCCCAAAGCATGGCCTTACGCAAACACATTCTGGGAAATTATGGCCAAACCCTTACAGACTTATGGCCGGACCGGAATTATGCCGGATCACGCCCGCGGAATCTTGATATTTAACACCTGCTGCCTGTTTTCAATCGGGAGTTTGACACTTCCGTTTAAACATCATAACACATAAACCTTGTATTTAAGCCTGCTTTTGGCTTATTTTTTT
>ERZ808035.782-NODE-782-length-22851-cov-9.458505_pt1 | contig 22851 bp, 21 predicted proteins | sample MGYA00380189_ERZ808035 | MGnify/ENA primary metagenome ERZ808035 (study PRJEB31490, sample SAMN06133407) | mouse gut metagenome | isolation source: M5_1 | host: mice | place: China: Chengdu | collected 2015-05 ...
ATCCTGGCGGATTTCAAGTCAAATCAACGCAGTCCTGGCGAAAAAAGAAGCTCCATGACGGCGTTTTGTCGGTTTTAAAACAGACTCTAAACCGAAGGGCGGGCCAATGCAGAATGGCCCGCCCTCTCTGCATCCCCTCCCGGCCATGTGCCGGAGGCCGGGAGGGATGGTATGCCTGTCGCCCTGCTGCCGGTTTTATCCGTTCTGCCGAATCGCCTGGAGGCGGGTTTGGCAGGCCCGACAGAGGAGACCTGAAAAGACGGGGGACGGCCCGGCGGAAGGCGGCCTGCCGGGGGAGGGCGCGGAATCCCCGCTCTCCTGCCGCGGGAATTTCCGGCCGGGCATGGCCGCGGGGAGGCAGAAGGCGCCCAAAACCCCCTTCCATTTGCCGCTTGTGCTCTCCCTCTTTTTGTGCTACAATGACTTGGTTAAAGTATCTCACATGGAGGAACGGATTTGAAGCGGGAAAATGTACTGGTGCCGGAGGCGGAGCTGGCCCGCCAGCGGGAGTTCGGGGCAAGGGTCCGCCGCCTGTTCGCCGACCGGGAGGCCCACCCCGCGGCCTGTGTGGACACCTTCGGCTGTCAGCAGAACGTGGCCGACGGACAAAAGCTCATGGGCATGCTGGGGCAGATGGGCTTCTCCTTTACCGACGATCCGAAAGAGGCGGATTTGGTGATTCTCAACACCTGTGCCGTCCGGGAGCACGCCGAGCAGCGGGTATTCGGAAACCTGGGCATTCTGACCCATACAAAGAGGGAGAACCCGGAGCAGATCATCGCCCTGTGCGGCTGCATGGCCCAGGAGGAGCGGGTGAGCAGGCGGGTGCGGGAGTCCTACCGCCATGTGGATCTGGTGTTCGGCCCCCACGCCCTGTGGAAGTTCCCGGAGCTTCTTTGGCAGGTCTATGAGACGAAAAAGCGGGTTTTCTCCGTGGACGACGAGCACGGGCGCCTTGCCGAGGGCATCCCCGCGGTGCGGGAGGACGGCGTGAAGGCCTGGGTCTCCGTTATGTACGGGTGCAACAACTTCTGCTCCTACTGCATTGTGCCCTATGTGCGGGGCCGGGAGCGGAGCCGGGACCCGGGGTGCGTCCTGGCGGAGGTTCGGGAACTGGTGGAGGCGGGATACAGGGACATCACCCTGCTGGGCCAGAACGTGAACTCCTACGGAAACGACCTGGAAATGGGATATGACTTTGCGGACCTGCTGGCGGAGATTGACCGGATCCCCGGGGAGTATCTGATCCGCTTTATGTCCAGCCACCCCAAGGATGCCACAAAAAAGCTCTTCGACACCATGGCCCGGTGCGGCCATGTGGCAAAGCAGCTGCACCTGCCCTTTCAATCCGGCAATAACCGGGTTTTAAAGGAGATGAACCGCCGCTATACCCGGGAGCAGTACCTGGAGCTGGTGGGCTATGCCCGCAGCGTAATGCCCGGGCTGGTAGTGACCAGCGACGTGATCATCGGATTCCCCGGCGAGACGGAGGCGGAGGCTATGGACACCGTGTCCCTGGTGGAGGAGGTGGGGTTTGACGCCCTGTTCACCTTCATCTACAGCCCCCGCCCCGGGACAAAGGCGGCGGAGCTGCCGGATCCGGTGCCCCGGGCAGAGAAGCAGAAGTGGTTTGACAGGCTCCTGGCCGTGCAGAACAGCCGGTCTGCGGCACTTCACGCCGGGTATGTGGGAAAACAGCTCCGGGTGCTGGTGGATGGGACAAGCGACGATCCGGCGTTCCCGCTGTCCTCCCGGACGGAGGGGAACCGGCTGGTGCGCCTTACCGGGGATGAGAGCCTGATTGGGCAGTTTATCGACGTCCGGATCACCGGGAGCAATACATGGGCGCTCTATGGAGAGCCGGTGGGATAGTGCCGGGCCCCCGGCGGGGACGGGGGATTTGTATTCCTTCGGAATCCGCCCCGCGGGGGCGGGACGACGACACGCCGGGCCCCGGCGTGTCCGGGGATGCACCCCCCATTTTCTCTTTTCTCCTCGTGCGGAGAAAAGAGAAAACGGGCCGTGCACGGTCCAAAAGAGAAAAGAGACTTTGGGCGAGAATTTGCCCGTGCGGGCAAATTTCGCCCAAAGTACGGGGGCTGGTCTGAACCGGTGCCCATAAAACCCTGGCAGCCTTCTGCCGGGTGCGCTTGACAGTGTACCTTGCGGAGGGCGCTCTGCCGCATCTGTGAGTGCCTCCGAGGGTGTTTTGGTGCGTGGACGTATGGAGTTTCTTCTCTTCCCGCGCTTCGCGCATAGCCGGGCTTGAAGAGGAGCTTTTGCGTCTATCGAATTTATCAGCGGTAGATCTCTTTTGCCAATAAAAAGGCTTGGCGGGCGAGAGCCGCCTCACGGATGGCTGTTGCCGCAGTATGCTGCTCTTCATATGTTGTGAACAGTTCGGTTTGAGATTCTGAAAGCGTCTCTTGAAGCGCTCTTTCGGCATGGTCTGTCCTTGCTTTTTGAAGAAAATACTCCCCGTCTAAAAAAGCCGCCCACTGTTCTTCCATATTGTCCAGGAGGACATCAATATAATCTCTCATAGCTTACTCCATAAAATAGTTGACAAGTACGTTTGGGTATGCTTATTATATCATACTCAAATGTGCTTGTCAACAGAAAGAGTTCATATGAAATTTTCTGAGCATCTTTTTTTCCTGCGGACAAGCAGCGGTTTGACGCAAGAGGCTGTTGCAGATGGGGCAAAGCTCAGCTTGCGGGCATATCAAAATTACGAGCGGGGCTTGCGGGAACCGAAAATGACCGCCTTGATTGGGCTGGCAGACTTTTATGATCTAACGCTAGACGAGCTCGTCTGCCGGAAGCGGTAGAAGTGTAAACTTCTCTTTCGGGGCGGCTATGCGCGAAGCGCGGGAAGAGAAGAAAATCCATACATCAACGCACCAAAATACTTTCGGAGGCACTTACAGGTGTGGCAGAGCGCCCCGGGCGGGACTGTGTCTGTCAATAGGAAAAGAGGGCTAAATGATTTTTTCCGAACATCTTTCAAATCTGAGGAAATTGAAAGGGCTGACGCAAGTAGAGCTTGCCGAACAAATCGGCATCCATTGGCGCACCTATCAAACATATGAGCGGGGGCAAAGAGAACCCGCTCTATCTACGTTGATCGCTCTGGCGGATTTTTATAACCTAACGCTAGACGAGTTGGCCTGCCGGAAGCGGTAGAAGCATAAACTTCTCTTTCGGACGGCTAGGCGCGAAGCGCGGGAAGAGAAGAAAATCCGTGCGTCAACGCACCAAAACACCCTCAGAGGCACTCACAGATGCGGCGGAGCGCCCCCGGGCGGTACGGTGTCAGACGCACTCGGATTGAGGTCTCCAAGTTTCCGGGCACCGTCTGAGGACAACCCCCGTACTTTTGGCACAATTTGACCCTTGCGGTCAAATTTGTGCCCCACGTCTCTTTTCTCTTTTGGACCGTGCACGGCCCGTTTTCTCTTTTCTCCACAAGCGGAGAAAAGAGAAAATGGGGGGTGCATCTGCCCAGCCATCTTCATGGCTGAAATTCCGCCCCGCCCGCAAGGGCGAGTATCACTCCCGCTCCTGGGAGCGTCCCAACAGGTAATCTGTCGTAACACCAAAATAATCCGCAAGGGCGCATAATGTCAAGACTGGAATATTGACATCTCCATGTTCCATCCTCTGATAATGCCGAAGAGTTACTTCCAATAGTTCCGCCATACTCTTCTGATATACTTTTTTCTCCTTGCGCAATTTACGCAACTGATGACCTAAAATCTCTAATGTTTCCATACAATCCTCCTTGACAAGTGACTTTAAAAGTCGTATAATGAAAATACGATATTAAAAGTCGTTTTTGGGGAGGCTCTGCCATGAATCCAATTGACAAAAAACTTTTCGACTACTATTGCAGTCCCATTCTGAAAAATGCGGAAAACTTCGACGAAGCCGCTTTGGAAAAAGTTTTTGATACCCTCCCCCTGACAAAGGAACATCACATCGAATTGAGCAATCTCTTTTTCGACCATTATATGCAATGGTCATTAGACGCCTTCGCCGTGGGCCTCCACCTGGGGCTGTCCCTCCACGGTGATGTCCGCCGCTGACGCCCCCAGCATTTCCAGCAGCGCCCGGGAGGGCACCTCCACCTGGGCGCCGATCTTTCCGGCGGAGATGCAAATGGCCTCACAGCCCAATGCCGTCTCGTGAAACACCACGGGGTACTGCTTTTTCATCCCCACGGGGCTGCATCCGCCCCGGACGTATCCGGTGGCCGCATTGAGCTCCGCCAGGGGGAGCAGCTCCACGGACTTCTCCCCCACGGCTCTGGCGGCCTTTTTCAGATCCAGGCTCTCCGCCGCAGGCACCTCAAAGATATAAATCCCCCCGGAGGCGCCCCGGGCCGCCAGCGTTTTGAAAACCCGGGCCGGATCCTGGCCCAGGGCCCTGGCCACATGGACGCCGTACTCCCGGGTGTGCTCCGGGCCCTGGCCGTCCTCGTAAAATCGGAGGGTGTAGGGGATTTTTTTCTGCTCCAGAATCCGGCAGACATTGGTCTTTTCCTCTTTGTGCTTTGCCATGTACTCACCTCAGGATATACACGCCCGCCAGGACGCACAGGATGCCCGCTATGGCCGCGGGGGACAGGGGCTCTCCGAATGCCAGCACGCCCACCAGCGCGGCTGCCGCCGGCTCCAGGCTGGCCATGATGGACGCCTTGCCGGGCTCCACCCGGGAGAGCCCCCGGGTGTACAGGACATAGGGCGCCGCAGTGGAGAACGCCACCAGGCCGACGGACAGCAGCCACTGCCGGGGGGATGCCAGCGCCGCCGCCATCCGCCCCGGACGCAGCAGCACCAGGGACGCGGGGCCGGCGAAGAGAAACGTCCACACCGTCACGGTCATAGGGCCGTAATGCAGCAGGGCATACCGGCCGAAAATACTGTACAGCGCGTAGAAAAAGCCCGCGCCCAGCCCCAGCAGGATACCCGGCAGCGTCACGGTCATATCCCCGGCGAACACGCCGCACACCAGGGCGCAGCCCGCCAAGGTCAGCGCCAGGGCCAGGAGCTTCTTTTTCGTCACCGGCTCCCTCCACAGCAGGGCGGACAGCACCACCACAAAAGACGGCGCGGTATACAGCAGGATGGAGGCCGCGGCCAGGGAGCAGACCCGCTGGCAGGAGAAGTAGCACACCGTGAACAGCAGCACGCTCACCACACCGGTGCCGAAGAAGTATTTCAGGTGCTCCCGCCTTACGGAGAATACGCTCCGGTCCCTCACGGCGAATATGCCCGCAAGCAGCAGCATCCCGCCAAAGTTCCGCACTGCCACAATGTCCGTGGGGGTGAAGCCCCCGGCCATCAGGTTCCGGTTCCACAGCCCGATCATCCCCCACAGCACCGCCGCCGCCAAAATCGAGGCGTATGCGCCGCCCTGGGAGGCGGCCTTTTTTTCGGTCTCTTCCATCAGGGCTCCTCCCAAACATCGTTGTTGCCGCCGCCCAGGTAATAGAACGTGTCGTTCTGAATGCAGATCACCACATCGGGCCGGTGACGGTCAATATAGTCCCGCAGGGGCATTTCATCGTAGTGCCGCAGATCCAGAATGCGGGTCTCGTCAAAGGAGGCGTAGAGCAGCGTCTCCAGGGCGTTGGTGAAGGAATCGCCGAAAATCAGGGCGCTTGGCAGCTCCGGGCGGCCTGTCTCCAGCACCGTCTCGCCAAAATCCCCGCCCATATACAGGTTATAGGTGGCGGGCAGGCTGTCCTCCGCCGGCAGGACGAACAGGGGCCGGTCCGAGGGCTGCCCGTTATCATACCGGGTAAAGGGCACCGGGTTCCGCTGCACGCCGATGACGGCCCGCTCCCCGTTGGGCCATAGGTTGTACAGCTTTCGGTTCCGGGTGGCCAGATAGGGATTTGGCAGCTCCGCAAAGTCAATATCGCCCTCTGTCAGCACCGGCAGCGCCCAGCCCTCTGCCGCCAGGTGATCCAGAATGGCCCGGTAAGCGGCGTAGGCCCCGCGGTAGCTGTAGTGGTGGTCCACAGCGGAGTAATAGGACGCGGGATTCCCCCGGGCGCCGTACACTGCCCCCATGTCCAGGAAGTCCACGCCTGCCTCCTCCATGGCGCGGGCGTAGGCCGCATCCCCGGCGGAAACCTCCGTCTCGTGGGCGCTGAGGTAGTCCGGGTACTTATCACGGAAATAGGCCCGCTGCTCCGGAATGCCCACATAACAGAATGTGCCGCCGCAGGACCGGATATACGCGCCGAGCTTCCCGAAGGGCTCCGCCGCCGCCGCAGCCAGGGCCGTGTACTCCTCCCCTCCCCGCTCCTCGTAGGGCAGCAGGGGCAGCAGCACGTCCCCGGCGGGGACGACCTCATTGACCGCCGGACGGCGCAGGAGGTTCAGCTGTATGGCGGTGTCCGCCTTGAGCAGCGTGGTGCGGCCGGGGAGATGGTCGGAGTACCAGCTCTCAAACGCCGTGCCGAAGGCGCCGTCCCACAGGTTTTCCATGTCGGGGGCGGGGCGCTCCGCCAGGGTGCGGTTCTCGTAATAGGCGGTGGTGTCCCTCCGGGACCAGAGGGCCGTCCCTGCGGGCACCGCCAGCAGGAAGGCCAGCAGGCAGAGCAGGAAGGCCCGCTGTGAAACTCTCTCCATATCGGAGCCCCCTTTAAAACCGGAAATACAGGAAGGAGCGGAAGGTGGAGCTCAGCAGGCGCACCGCCGAGAGGCCCAGCAGCCCCAGAGCCAGCAGCTTTGGGCCGAAGGCCAGAGCTGCGGCCGCGGCCCGGCTGCCGGCCTCCCGGCGGGATTCCAGCCGCCGGGAGAGCCACAGCTTTACCGGCAGGGCCGCAGGGATGGCGGCGGCCCACTCCCAGGCGTATTGCCGGAGGTAGTATTCCGCCTCGCCGCTCCAAAGGCCCCCCGGGGCGAAACCGAACATGGCGGAGAGCATGGCCCCCGCCTGCCCCAGGCTCCCGGCCCGGAACAGCACCCAGCCGAAGTTGATGAGCAGCAGGGCGTACACGTGCCGGGGGGCCCTTGGCAGGCGCTCCAGCGCCCCGCCCCACAGGTACTTCTCCCCTATTAAAAGCGCCGCGTAGTAGAGGCCCCAGGCCACAAAGGTCCAGGCCGCCCCGTGCCACAGCCCCGTCAGCAGCCACACCGCCAAAAGGTTCACCAGGTGCCGCCCCGGAGGGCAGCGGTTTCCCCCCAGCGGGATGTAGACGTAATCCCGGAACCAGTGGGACAGGGTGGTGTGCCACCGCCGCCAGAACTCCGCGGCGGATTGGGAGATGTAGGGATAGTCGAAATTCTCCGGCAGGGGCAGGCCGAATACACGGCCCAGCCCCAGGGCCATGTCCGTATAGCCGGAGAAGTCAAAATACAATTGCAGGGTATAGGCAGCGGAACCCAGCCAGGCCAGGCCCACGGTCAGCCGTCCCCCGGCGCCGAAGGCGGCGGCGGCGACATTCCCCAGGGCATCCGCCAGCAGCACCTTTTTGGCCAGGCCAAAGCAAAACCGCACTGCCCCTGCGGAGACATCCGAAACTGCCTCCCGCCGCTCCGCAAGAAGCGGCCCGAAGTCCCCGTACCGGACAATGGGCCCCTGGAGCAGCTGGGGGAAGAAGGCCATATACAGTGCCAGCCGGGAGAGGCTTCTCTCCGGCGGGACGGCTCCCCGGTACACATCGGCCAGGTAGGAAATTGCCTGGAAGGTGAAAAAGGAGATGCCCGCCGGGAGCACAACGGCCGGCGCAGACAGCTCCAGCCCCAGGGCGCTCAGATTCTCCGCCAGGAAGCCGGTGTATTTCAGGTACAGCAGCGGCAGCAGGTTCAGCACCAGGGCGGCGGGAAAGGCCGTGCGCCGGCCCCTTCTTCCCGGGGCCAGCAGCAGACCCGCCGCCCGGTTCACAAGGCAGCTTCCCAGCAGCAGCGGCAGCAGCCGCAGCCCGCCCCAGGCGTAGAAGGCCAGGCTGAACAGCAGCAGGACTCCGTTGCGCCCCGCCCGATACCGGGCCGGTATGAGGAAATAGCACAGCAGCACCGCCGGCAGAAAGCCGAACAGGAACGCCACACTGCTGAAGGCCATGGAATCACATCACTTTCCTTGGGACCCCTGTCCCGAACGTTAAGGGATTGTGCAGAGGGCACAGCAGTACCCTGCCAGCAGGCAGAGGGGCAATACCACCCAGCCGGCCTTTTGGCAGGCCAGGTAGAAGTCCGAGGGCTCCGGGTCCCGGACGTCGCAGCAGTGCTGGAGGTAGAACATGGTCATGGGAAAGGCGACGTCCAAGGCCACGAAAAGGGTAAATACCAGCATCATAAAGTACAGGCCCCAGCTGCCCCGGGCCTCCAGCTCCGGCCCCCGGGCGAACCGCAGGGCGGTACGCCGGGTGATCTCAAAGCCGTACCATGGATCTGAGGAAATACCGCCGCGGATAGTGACAGCGCCGCCCTCAGCCCATGTCCCGTCCGGCTTGTACCATCCGTGGAAGTCCTCCGGGTCGTAACCGCCCTCAAACAGCAGTTCCCCGTTTTTGGTGATGCGGATGCCGTCCACCCTGGTACCCCGTTCCGTCCGGATGGGAGCCAGGGGATAGTCCACCACGCACACGTCGTCCAAAACGCCCTCAATGAGAAATTCCACCGTAGCCCGGGTGTCGCTCTCCCGGGTGACGGTGATGTCTACCTGTGTGCCGTAGACCTTGCCGGTGTAAGCGGTCACATTTTGGGCAGGGGATGAGGGCCGCAGCAGGGCATCCTCAAAGTACGCGCCCCTGCGGGCGTGGCTGACGGCGGTGAGGACGCCGAACAGCACGGCCATTGCCGCCAGGATCAACAGTACGATTTTTTGAAACCGGGTGCGCGTTTCATCCACGGCGCCGCCCTCCTCTCAGTCTTCCAAAATCTCCCGCCGGACATACCTGGGGAGCTTCTCCAGAACAAGCCGGTGGGAGTTGGCGCACAGGTCCCGCAGCACCTCGTCCGGCAGACTGCCGTCCAGGAGGCAGGCGATCCAGAGGCGCTTGTCGCAGTAGAAGCCGGGCAGGATTTCCGGATACTGTGCCCGCAGCAGCTCCGCCTCCGCCGGGCTGCATTTCAAATTTACCAGGTCGTGGCCGCCGTAGGTTCCGTACTTGGCCTCCGGTGAACAGACGGCGGCAAACAGCTTGCCCCGAACCATGTAGCGGAACCAGGCCCACTCCGGTTTATAGTCCTTCTCCGCGCCGGGGAGGGAGAGAAGGTATTCGTCCAGCCAGTCGTATTTCATAAAAGCACCTTTTTTCCATAATGGACAATTGATAATTGACAATGGAGAATGCCGGTATCCGGCGAAGCCGGATGATTGAAATCCATTCGCCTTCGGCGAATTCCTTCATTGTCCATTGTCCACTGTCCATTGTCAATTGTTTTCGCCTTTCAGCTCGATGATGCGGTCACGAAGGACAGCGGCGTACTCGAACTCCAGCATTTTGGAGGCCTCTCTCATCTCTTTTTCCAGCCTGGCGATCTCGGCGGCCCGCTCCTGCCGGTTCAGCTTCCGCTTCTTCCGGGCCCGGAGGGTCTCCTCCTCCGCCGTGCTGGAGATCTCCAGCACCTCCCGGACGCCCTTGATGATGGTCTTCGGCACAATGCCGTGCTCCCGGTTGAACCGGCCCTGGATCCCCCGGCGGCGCTCCGTCTCATCCATGGCCGCCCGCATGGAGGGGGTGATCTCGTCGGCATACATGATGACAAGGCCCTCCGCATTCCGGGCCGCCCGGCCGATGGTCTGGATCAGGGAGGTCTCGCTGCGGAGAAAGCCCTCCTTGTCCGCATCCAGAATGGCCACCAGGCTCACCTCCGGCAGATCCAGTCCCTCCCGCAGCAGGTTGATGCCCACCAGCACGTCAAACTCCCCCAGCCGCAGGTCCCGGATGATCTCCATCCGCTCGATGGTCTGCACGTCGGAGTGCATGTACCGCACCCGGATGCCGGCGTTTTTGAAGTACTCCGTCAAATCCTCCGCCATCTTCTTGGTAAGGGTGGTCACCAGCACCCGTTCTTTTTTCTCCGCCCGGGACTTGATCTCCTCCATCAGGTCGTCGATCTGCCCGGTGACGGGGCGCACCTCCACCCGGGGGTCCAGGAGCCCCGTGGGGCGGATCACCTGCTCCACCACCTGGTCCGCCCGCTCCCGCTCATAGGGGCCGGGCGTAGCGGAGACAAAGACGGCCTGTCCGATGCGGCCCTCGAACTCCTCAAACTTTAGCGGGCGGTTGTCGTAGGCGCAGGGCAGGCGGAAGCCGTAGCGCACAAGGCTGTCCTTCCGGGCGTGGTCGCCGTTGTACATGGCCCGCACCTGGGGCAGCGTCACGTGGCTCTCGTCCACAAACAGCACAAAATCGTCGGGGAAGAAGTCCAGCAGCGTCATGGGGGCGGAGCCCACCGGCCGCTCGGAGATCACCCGGGAGTAGTTCTCGATGCCGGAGCAGTAGCCCAGCTCCTGCATCATCTCCATGTCGTACTCCGTCCGCTGGCGGATGCGCTGGGCCTCCACCAGCTGATTGTTGTCGGTGAATACCCTCACCTGCTCCTCCAGCTCCCGCCGGATCTCACCGATGGCCCGATCCATTTTATCCTTGGTGGTGACATAGTGGCTGGCGGGGTAGATGGCGATGTGGTTCAAAATCCGGTTCACGGCGCCGGTGACGGGGGAGAAGTCGCTGATCCGGTCGATCTCGTCCCCGAAGAACTCCACCCGAATGGCGTGGTCCTTGTAGTACGCCGGATAGATCTCCACCGTGTCCCCCCGGACCCGGAACATATTGCGCTCAAAGGCGATGTCGTTGCGCTCGTACCGGTTCTCCACCAGCCGCCGCAGAAGCTCGTCCCGGTCCCACTCCGCCCCGGTGCGCAGGGAAATGACCAGCTTGGCAAAATCGTCCGGCTCGCCCAGGCCGTAAATGCAGGAGACGGAGGCCACCACGATCACATCCCGCCGCTCCAGCAGGGCGCAGGTGGCGGAGAGCCGCAGCCGGTCGATCTCGTCGTTAGTGGAGGCGTCCTTGGCGATATAGGTGTCGGTGTGGGGGATATACGCCTCCGGCTGGTAGTAGTCATAGTAGCTGACGAAGTACTCCACCGCGTTGTTGGGGAAGAACTCCTTGAACTCGGCGCACAGCTGGGCGGCCAGGGTCTTGTTGTGGGCCAGCACCAGGGTGGGACGCTGCACCCGCTCAATGACCTTGGCCATGGTGAAGGTCTTGCCGGAGCCGGTGACGCCCAGCAGCACCTGCTCCTTCAGCCCGCTCTCAATCCCCTCCGACAGCGCGGCAATGGCCTCCGGCTGGTCGCCGGAGGGCTGATATTCAGATACGACTTGAAATTTGGGCATAGCTTCCTGTCTCCGTAAAATACTCAAAATTAGCCCGGCGGCCAGCCGCGGGCCAAAGGCCCGCCGCCGCTTTTGCGGCGTCAAGCGTTTTGCCGGCGGCAAAACCTTGGACCGGGCGGGCTCCGCCTGCCCGGTCAATTCCAATTACGGGGTCCCCGCAAAAGCACGGCTTTTGCGGGGCTCGCCGGAGGGCTGATATTCAGATACGACTTGAAATTTGGGCATAGTCTACCTCTCCACAGTCTTTCATCATCCGCCGGCGCAGACGGGCAGGTGTCTCATTATACCACGGCAGTTTTTGTATTGCAACATTTGTTCGATAACTTTCCGTCCTTTTCCACCGCCGTCCTCCCTACTCCCTGTGGACATACATTCTGGCCGGAGACGGTTCCCCCTCCGGCTGCACCATGCACAGAAACTCCCATCCGTATCTCTCATAAAACGACGTGTGATCTGTTGCCAGGTAGAGGGTGCCGACCCCCATATCCCGCATATCCAGGCAGGCACAGTGCAGCAGCTTCCCGGCAATTCCCCGGCAGCGGTATCCCTCCTCCACATAGACGGCGCAGACGTTGGGCGCCAGGTCTTTCCTGTTGTGAAAGTCGTTTTCAATCACGCCGAGGCCGCCGATGATCTCTCCGCGGCCTATCGCCGCGTACCACTGGGGGACTGCCGCACCCGCTGTGCAGCCGCCCATGCTGTTGAGATAGGCCTCGGCCGGTATGCCCCATTTCCGGTGGAACCACTCCGCGGCTGCCGGTATCAGCTCCGGGTGCTCCCGGATTTTCAGGATGTCACATTCGATCTGCACAGGGTGCTCCTCCGCAATTGGGATTATGAACCTGTATTCCCAGGCGTTGAACGCCGCCTGTGAATACGGGTTCTATGTCAAAAACCCCGAATCCGCCATGGAGACGAAGTCGTCGTCTGCCACGATAATGTGATCCAGCAGGCGGACGCCGATGGTGGCCAGCGCTGTCCGGGCCTGTTCCGTAGTGTTGAAATCGTCCTGGGAGGGCAGGGCGATGCCGCTGGGGTGGTTGTGGGACAGGATGACGCCGCTGGCGGAGGTGAGGATGGCGTTTTCCACCATGCGGCGGATATTCAGCTCCGCACTGTTGACGCTGCCCTCGCTGAGGCGCTTGCAGGCCAGCAGTTTTCCCTTCTGATCCAGACACAGCTGATAGAGAACCTCCTGGTTCATCCCGGCGAACAGCTCCAGCAGATAGCTCCCCGCCCGTTCCGTGCCGTTCAGCACCGTCTCCTGGGCGGCGTCCGACAGGCGGGCTTTGCGGCACAGCTGGGGCGCAAGGCGCAGCAAAACAGCGGCGCTCTCGCCCACGCCCGCCACCTTTTGCAGATCCTCGGCCGGGGCGGACAGCACGGCGGAGAGGGAGCCATACCTCTCCATCAGCGCGTGGGCAATGGGATTGGTGTCCCTGCGGGGGATGGCGTAGTAGAGCAGGAGCTCCAGCGCCTCGTGGTCGGCAAAGGAATCCAGGCCCGCGGTCAGAAAGCGCCTGCGCATTTTCTCCCGGTGCCCGTCGTGAATGCCCATTGCCCCTGCCTCCCTCCTGAATACGCCGGATCTGCGCGGGATTTCCGCGCGGTTCCGCCCGCTCCGGCGGCGGCGGGAAAAGCCGCCGAAACCAAAGGCCGTCGCGGTTTCCCGGTTATTATACCATATTGCCCACCGCAAAGATAGCCTTAATTCCGCCGCAATTTAAAATCTTCTGCCCCTTGCGGCCCCATTTGATTCGCAGACTGCCTCCGAAGGGGGCGGGATCCCATCGGCACGATTCCCGGTTCAACCCCTGTCTGAAAGTGCCGGACCGCACCGCAGCGCACACCGCGTCAAAGCCCGTCTCCGAGGAGTTATATTCTTTCCGAATTTCAAATCCGGAAAGAATATATGCCTCAGGCCGTCAAAAAACCTCGCCGTAGGCGAGGTTTTTTGACGGCCTGAACTGAAATTGCAGGATCCCCGGCCGCTGAAGGCCGCCGGGATTATGGCACTCTGGTTATTTTATTGGGATCCTTGCCAAGGAGATTTCGAATCCCGCCGTTGTAGATCAGCACTTCATTGGGCAGATTGTAGTTCCTTGACGAAGCGCCGTCAGGAAACTTCAGATAGATCTCAACGCGGGATCCGCTGCCGTTATCCTCAAGGTGCCCTCCAAAATCATGGGTTTCGTTTTTCTCAGGGAAGAAAATGTCTTTATATTCCCTCCATATCCTGAACCTCATTCCGCTTGTGATTTCACCGGGAAGATCGCCGTCCGCCGTCGGATAATTCACAGTCACCCAGTTCGTAATGCCTCCGTCATGCCCTTCAATCTCAAGCGGGAAGTCCCCGGCCTGCCAGATTGCCGTTACCCAGTCGGCCTTTTCAATCTCCAGAATGTCGTGGATCTCCGTGTAGGAGGAATACAGTTCATCCGCATTCCTGGTGATCTCCAGAATGTAGCCGCCGGCGTCGTGGGCCTCTCCGGTGGAAATACCGCCGGCAATCCTGGGCTTCAGCTCAAAGTTGAAGCTGTCGGCGGGGATCGGGTTGTCCTCCTCGTCACAGAGATCGGGGATCTGGCTGTAGTAGGCGGTCAGGTCGTCTACGGTATAGGTCGTGTTCCGGTCGTAGGTCTCTGTCCTTGTGCTCACCGCAAACAGGTCTCCGCCGCCGGTGTTATTCCTCAGATCCATCAAGGGCTTCCAGTGGGCATAGAGGGTTCGGTTCTCCGTGTGGTCCACAGGCGTGTCCTCCGTCACCTGTACGCCGTCGTGAACGTCATCCGCAAGGCCGGGCCCGTTCGCCTCAAAGCCGGGCTCCGTCCACCAGCCGAAGAATCGGTAGCCGGTCCGCCTGGGCTCCGGCAGCTGGCCGTAGGTGCTGTCAAAGACGACGTCCTTGTCCACGCGGCCCTGCCCGTCCATCTCGCCGCCGTTGCCGTTAAAGGTCAGGGTATAGTGGTTGGGCGTCCACTGGGCGGTGAGGGTTGCCCCTGCCCACGGCACGACGATGCTGGTCACTGTCCTGCCGCTCTCGTCGGCCCACCCCTGGAAGGTGTAGCCGGTCCGCTCCGGCTGCGGCAGGTTGGCCAGGACACTTCCCACCAGCTTGTCGACGGCGTCACCTGCTATCCCGTCGTGGTTGACATCAAGGATCACATTCGCCCGGTCGCCGGAGAGCGCCAGGCACTGCACCATGTAGTGCTGCGCAGCGCTGATGGGCCCGTGCTCCGGGGTGATGCCGGTGATCTCCAGGTCGTCGAGATTCAGGTTTTGCGCGGCCTCCGCCACCGCCGCATAGACCGGGGTTATGCCGGGCTCCATGCCCCGCCCGGTGGTGGAGGTCACGTCCTCGTGGTCGATGCCGGTAAAGGAGTAGACGGCGGTGACGCTGTCGTCCACGTATCTGGCCCGCACGCGGACATTCCCGCGGCTGAGAGCCTGGGCCAGACGCCGGTCAATGGGCCGGGTGATGTCCAGGGGCTCCGTGAAGACCTGCCCGGTCTCCTCGTCCGTGCCCACGGTGGTGTCAAGATTTGTCTCAAGGCCGGCAAACTTTGTAAAGTAACTGGGCCCCCGCCGTCCGGTGCTCTCCAGGTCGGAGAAGTCGAAGGCCTCGCCGTACCGGGCGGTATAGGTCCGGCTGGCCGGGCCGCCGCCCTCAATGCCGGTCACCGTAACGCTGTAGGTTCTCACCCGCACGTTGTAGTCGTACACCGTATCCTCCGCAATGCCGAGGCTGACGGTGTTCTGGCTGCCGTAGCCCGTGCCCTCCGTATAGCGGTAATCGTTCCAGTGGGCCAGAGCCATCAGCTTTTCTCCCACAGGCAGGTCAAACTCCTCGCCCCGCAGCACCTTCTGCCGCCAGACGGTGTCGTAGCCGTCCAGGTTGTTTCCCACCCGGACGGTGGCGGTAAAGTATTCCTTCATCTGCCGCGTCGAGAGATCCGTCCAGATCAGGGGGATGGCGGTGGTCATATCGTACCTGCTGAGGGGCAGCTTGCCCTTGTAGGTGACGGTGAGGGTGCAGCGGAGGAGGTGGACGTTCTCCGGCACGTTCACATGGACCTTGAGCTTGTTGTCACCGGTTTTCTCCAGGGAGAAATTGGAGTTGGAGACGGAGAGATAGTAATTGTCCGGCGCCAGCGCCCGGCTTCCACGCCGGCCATTCTGAAGGGCCATGTAGTCCATCTCCAGCAGGGTCTCCGGGATTGTCATCACCACGTTGCCGGGGTCGCTGGACTCGCTGGCGACGTACACCGCCTCGTCCGGCTCCGGACGGTAGGCGCAGCCGTAGTAGACCTCCTGGGCCCCCGCGTGGAAGAGGGGGAATTCCCTGTCCAGGAAGTCATGGCTGTAAGTGAAAATTGCCAGCGCTTTGGCCTCCACACCCAGGGTGAAGTAGAGGCCGATCTCCAGGCCGACGGCCCCGTCCATCTGTTCCCTGGCAGTGGTCAGCGAGGAATTTTTGGGCCGGTACCTGCTGCATGTGTAGACGAAAAACCCGTAGATCCGGACATAGGGCCCCAGTTCCGTGGTGATTCCTACGGAGGCCAGATCCCCGGTGCCGATGCCCACATAAATCTTCAGCCGGATGCCCATGCGGAGAGTGATTTTGCCCATGGCGTAGAATTGGAAGGCAAAGCGCTCGTCCAGGAGATCCATGGTGCTGCTGCCGGCAGTGGGGCTGTAAAGGCCCACCTCAAACCAGAAGATGTACCGCTTGCCCGCCTCGTACTCCATGGAGGAGCCGAGGGCGAGGTTGATATCCGCCCGGATCACAAAGGTGCCCTGGCTCCCGAAGCAGACGCCGTAGAAGCAGCTTTCCGAGGAGAACACCTTCTCCTCCAACAGGGTGATCCACCCGGGCTCCCGGCCCACCAGCTCCTGGTAGCGCTCAAGCAGCTCCTCCAGGGACTTCTGGTAGGATTCCTCCGCGGCGGCCTTTGTGAGCTCCTCCAGCTGGGAGGAGACGTGCTCCACCTCTCCCTCCACGACGCCGAAGGCGTCGGTGCCGTAGACCTCCGCGTCAAAGGAGAAGGCGGTGTAGTTCTTCACATCCAGATTGGCGTCCACATGCACACCGTTGAGAACGGGGATAAAGAGGATATGGTCATAGGTCGCGTATCCCTTGACCGTGGGGACGACGGTAAACTCCTCCGTAAAGCTGCCCTCCACGTCAATGGCCAGGTAATCCCCCAGGAATGCCTCGATGTCGTCTCCCAGCGGAACACGGAGCCGGGCGGAAACGGTGATCTTCATCTGCACGCCGCCGAACCGGGCGCCCCGGCCGTGCAGCTGTACCCGGATCCTGGGGCGGTTGACCAGGGAGAAGCTCCCGTCCAGGCCGCCGCTTCGCACCTGGGAGAAGGATCGGCCGCCGGCGCCGTCCAGCAGGTACTGCTGCACGGCCGCGCTGTTTCGGAACCCCTCGGTCCGGGTGACAAGATCCGCCAGGAGATAGGCCGCCTCCTCTGCAAAGCCGCTCTGTTCCGCCTGCTCCCCCAGCTGCTCCTCCAGCCGCGCGCGGTTCTCCTCCGTCAGGAGGTCGTCGCCGGTGGTGTCAATCCGGTCATAGAGGTCCATGCTGTGGAGAATGTCCTCCCGGGTGGCGGGCTTGTAGGTGATGACACCGCCGTTCACGGCGATGACCTCGCCAAAGCGGAGGTCTCCGGTGCCGGTGATCTCCCCGGTGTGGAAGGTGACAAAGTCGCCGGCGCCGAGCTTGCCCTCCGCATGGCTCAGCACCGCTGCATCCACCTGATCCGGCATATTCGCCATGATGGAGTACAGCTCGGTGTCCATGGCGTCAATGGAGACGGTGCCGCCCCCTTCGGGCAGCACATCCACCCGGAAGGGGAAGTTGTCCGGGATCTCGTAGAGGAGCCCCTGATCCTCCTTCTCCAGGGCCTGGAAGGTCACGATATCCCCGCTGACGCTCTGAACCTTCACGTAAGCTGCCGGCTCCTTCGCCTCACTGCCGGTGCGCCGCCGGTCGGGCCGCCGGCCCACGTAGATGCAGAGAATGTCCCCGGAGGAGACGCCGCCGTCATAGATAAACGTACCGGTTCCGTCGGCACCCAGTTCACTGACGGCGCTGTTGGTCAGGGCATCATAGACCGTCCCGCCGATCTCGAAAGTCAGGTCGCCGGCGGTGAAGTCGTTGGTATCCTCGATGAATGTCACCGCCTCGTTCATCCGCAGATTGTGGACCTCCTCCATGGCGATGGAAAAGGCCGCGGTACGGACGGTCTCCGGCCGATCCTCCCCGGTCTCCTCGTCCACAAAAATCCAGCCCTCGGCAAGCGTCAGCTCATAGGAGCAGCCCTCGTTGAACTTCGGATCCGCCGCCACGGTGCAGATCATCGTCTCCGATCCGTCGGGGAAATCCGGGCCCACAGGGTCAGACGGGTCAATGGGGTCAGACGGGTCAATGGGGTCAGACGGATCCACAGGATCCACAGGCGGTTCCGGCGCAGGCCGCCTTACCGGGGTGACGGTCAGATCCACCGGCCCGGAGCCGTCCTTCACCGTCAGCACCGCCGCATCCCGAGGCTCCACGCCGCCGGACACCCGCCGGATCCGGAAGGTCACATAGGGATCCTGATCCATCCGGGCGAAGGAGGCCGGGGTCAGCGCCTCCTCCGTGGCCTCTGCATCCTCGTACCTGGCGTAGACATTGATGCTGCCGGTGACCGGGTCGTCGGCATAGAAGGGCCTGGTGCAGGCCGGGTCGGTGTAGTAGCCCGTCAGAACCGCCCCCGCCTTGGAGGACTTCTCAACCGAGGGGACCCTTCCCAGGGGCTGTCCCCAGTAGCCCGGTATGGTCTCAATCAGGCGGTCCCCGTCATAAAATCTCACATAGCGGCGGCCGCTGAAGCCGCCGGACTCCACGGGCGCCGCCGGCTCCACAGGCGTTACCGGCTGCACAGGCGTTGCCGGCGCCGCAGCGGGCGGCTCCACCTTTACCCGGTCCGAGGGGACGCCGGGCTCCCTGTACCAGGTCTCCACCGCCCTGTCCATTCGGTAGCAGACCATGGCGGTCTGGGCGCGGGTGGCGTTTCCGGCCGGGTTGAAATTTACGCCGTCCCCGTTCAAAAGGCCCTCCTGCCACAGCTTCAGCACCGCCTCCCGCGCATAGGGAGATACGCTGTCGATGTCGGCGGGGGCGGCGGCAATGTCGGCGCCGGTGCCGTAGTCCACGCCGAAGGCCTCAAAATAGCGCAGGAAGAACGACGCCATCTGCTGGCGGTTGATGTAGGCATAGGGGGAGAATCTGCCCTCTCCGGTGCCTGCGGTGATGCCGTGTCGGGACGCCCAGGCCACATAGGGGGCAAAATAGGCGTCCTCCGGCACGTCGATGAAATTGGACCTGCCCTGATACTGTGCGGTATCCACACCGGCAATGCGGCCCAGCACGGTGACGAACATGCCCCGCGTCATGGTGTCGTTGGGGCTGAATGCGGTGCGGCTGGTGCCGTTGAAAAAACCGTTGGCGCAGACGTACTGTACTGCGTCATAGCACCAGTCCCCCTGCTTTACATCCCGGAAGGAATCGGCCGTGTCCGCGGCAAATGCCCCGCTCGGGAGCAGGGTGAGAACCGTGACGGCGGCCAGCAGCAGGCTGATCAGCCTTCGTTTCATGTCGCTTCATCCTTTCTCTGTCAAGGGAATTTGTGTCACTTCCGTATACAGAAGTGACAGTGGGGGATCCCCCCACTGTCGAGCTCCATTGCCCACCGGCAATCCGCCGGCGCCGCCTATCAGTCCCAGGCCCATATGGATGCAAAGCTATTATACAATGCCTTTCTCCACAGGGTGTACCGCCGGCTTGAAATGTATGATTTTCCACCCCGAAACGCAAGGGGGACGGCTTTTCAGCCGCCGCTTTTTATGGTAGAATGAAAATGACAGAGTATGTTTGCGGAAGGGGGAGAGCGGTATGTATCTGGCGGTATGCGATGACATGGCGGAGGAGCTGCGCACGGTCTCCTGTCTGCTGGACGAATGGCAGGCAAAACGCAATACCGCCCTGCGCCGCAAAATGTTTCAAAGCGCGGTGGAGCTGGTGGAGGCCGCCCGGCAGGAGCGGTTCACCCTCTACCTGCTGGATGTGATTATGCCGGGGATGGACGGCCTGGAGTGCGCCCGGGAAATCCGCCGCTTTGACGATGCGGCGGAGGTTGTCTTTCTCTCCACCTCCCCCAGCTTTGCCTATGAAAGCTACGGCGTGCGGGCGCTGAATTACCTCCTGAAGCCCGTTGAGCGGGAAAAGCTCTTCGCCCTGCTGGATCGCCTCTGCCTCCGGGAGCAAGCGCCCCGGGAGGCGCTGACGCTGAAAGCCGGCGCCACCATTATCCGGATACCCTACAACCAGATCAGCTACGTGGAGGTCATCGGCAAGCACGTCTACTTCCATCTGACAGACAAGAGTGTGCGGGAGGTCGTGGGGGCGCTGAAGGATTATGAATCCCTGCTGCTCCCCCGCCCCGAATTCATGCGCGTCCACCGCTCCTACATCGTCAATATGTTTCAGGTGGAAGAGCTGTCCCCCGCCGGGCTGCACACCTTTCAGGGGGAGAGCCTGCCCGTATCCCGGCTGTCCTACCCGCAGCTTCAAAAAGACTATATGGCACTGCTGTTTGAGCAAAGGGGGACGGTGCGACTATGAGTTTTGTAGATATTCTGGGCGGGGTCAACTACGGGCTGGTTTTCTTTTTCGGCGCGTCCCTGAGCGTGTCCATTGCCGGGGGCTGCAAAACCCGGCAGGAGTGGGCCCTGCTGTGTACGCTCTGTCCCGTTTTTCTGGCGCTCCAGACCCTCTCCTGGCTGGTATTGGGGCTGGATATCACCAAGCAGCTCTATCCCATGCTGATCCATCTCCCTTTGCTGCTGGTGCTGATCTTTGGCCTGAAAAAACCGGTGGGCATATCGCTGGTCAGCATCTGCACCGCCTATCTCTGCTGCCAGCTTCCCCGCTGCGGCGACATCACCGCTACCGCCCTCACCGGCTCGCCACTGGCGGGCCAGATCGTCTATATCGTCATCATTGCCCCTATCTTTCTCTTTTTGCTGCGATGCTTTGTGCCCTCCGCCCGGGACACAATGCGCCAGTCCCCCAGATCTCTGTTCCTCTTCGGCGGCCTGCCGGTCATCTACTATTTTTTTGACTACTCCACCGCCATTTACTCCGACCTCCTCTATTCCGGCAGCGAGGTGGTGGCGGAAATGCTCCCCACGGTGGTGGGGCTGCTCTACATGGTCTACACCACCGCCTACCGTCAGCAGCTCCAGCGGCAGACCCAGACGGAGCTGCTCAACTCCCTGATGGCAGGGCAGCTCAAACAGGCCGAGACGGAGATGGCCTCCCTGCGTCAGGCGGATATCCAGTCGGCCATCTACCGCCATGATATGCGCCACCATCTGACCGCCATCAGCGCGTTCCTGACCGGCGGCAAACCCCAGCAGGCAGAGGAATACATCAAACAGGTGCAGGCGGATATTGAGGCCATTACCCCAAAACGCTTCTGCAAAAATGAGCTGGTCAATCTGCTGTGCTCCTCCTTCTCCGCCAAGGCGGAGCGTATGGGGGTGCGGCTGACACTGGAGGCAATCCTGCCCGATACGCCGACGGTCTCGGATACGGAGTTGTGCGCCCTGCTCTCCAACGGCCTGGAAAACGCGCTGAATGCCGTCGGAGCACTGAAGGAAAATCGCCGATGGGTGGAGTTTTACTGCGGCATCCAGGCCAGCAAGCTGCTCATTGAAATCAAGAATCCATATGCCGGACAGATCCCCTTCCGGGACGGCCTGCCGGAGGCCACCCGGCCGGGCCACGGGCACGGCTGCCGCAGCATCCAGGCCATCGTCAAGCGCAGCCGGGGGCTCTGTAACTTTGCGGCTGAAGACGGGATTTTCACCCTTCGCATCGTGCTGCCCATACAGGAGGCCTGAGCAGCCGGCGCCGGGCCCCGCCGGACAGCGTTCAACGGTTGTGAATACAGGTTTTTATGCGGCGGCACACGGCGTATGAAGCACACCGGATTTCAAATGGAGCAGTCTGTTTGAAATCCGCACAAAATAACAGCGGAGCGCTCCATTTTGTATGGAGCGCTCCGCTGTTTCCGCCGGACAGCGTCCGCGGAAAAGCGGCCCGAACCGCATCCCGAACAGCGATATGGCGGACGTGTACCGCAGTGATAAGATCAGCTGAAGCCTTTCAGAACAGGAAAGCCGCCCTCAGCCGCGCATTCAGCAGGTCACGGATTGATATCAGATTTTCCCGTGAGGCCTTCCCTCGTCAGCCGTCCCAGTCGGCCCGTGTCTCCCGCACGTCCACATGGGTAAACCCCTGCCGGGCGTAGACGCCCACGCCGCCCCAGTCGGGCATGATCTCCCGGGCGTAGGCGGCCACCTCCGCCGGAGCCACATTCTTGACTGTGATGTCCGCCGCCGTGCCGTAGCAGTGCTGGGACTGGGCCGCGCCGCCCACGGCGGCGTTCTTCTGGGGCGTCCGGTAGGCGCTGTTGATCGTCACAGGCTGTCTAAAGTGGCTCCGGACAGACTGGAGCACCATCACCAGCCGCGGCGCCACCAGTACGGCGTCGGAGCCGTCGGAGCAGGCAAATTCCCTGACCGTGAAGTTTGCGGACAGCTTCTTCCCGCCGTCCCGCTTTTTGCTGTATGCGTTGATCTCTACCATGGGTTTCTCCCCTCCCGGCTCTCCGGCCTCGTATTCCTTCTCCAGATAGACCAAAATCAGGTGCTGCACCTTCCTGGAGCTGTTAATCCTCTGCCCGGCGAAATCGCACTGGGCGGACCCGCCGCCGTCCAGCATCACGGCCTGCGTCCACCCCGCCCCCGCCAGCTCGTCCCGCAACCGCTCCGGCGTCCTGCCGGATGCGGTGCAGTACAGTGCCAGCCTGTCCCCTTTGAGCCCGACGGCGCTGCGGGCCCGGCTGCCGCCCTGCCCCGGGTCATAGGTCAGCTTCGCCAGCGGCCTTCCGTGCAGGATCAGCGGCGTGCAGGCGATGTAGTTCCGCCGGCCGCTGGGCAGCACCTCCATGCGCATGTCCCTCCCGGCGTCCCAGGCCAATCCGTACACAGTGTACGGGGGCTTTGCGATCACCCGCCCATCCGCCTTCAGGTGGCAGTTGACGGCGCCGGTGCGCATGTTATAGAGGGTCCCGTTGAGGATGTAGTCCGCGCCCGTGGCCCTCTTAACGGCCGCCAGGCTTTTCCCGGGGCTGTTGATGTACACCTGCACCCGCCGGACGGCCGCCAGGGGGATGTACGCCCACCGCTCAGGCATGGCCATTGCCCTCTCCGCCCTGGCCGGTGACGGCCTCTCCCGCCTTGTCGATGGCGTCCCTGCTGAGCTCCAGAACCTTACGCAGCCACCCGGGGACCGGGGCCCCCATGTCCACGGCGTGCTCCGCCAGGCTCCCCAGCTCCCCGATGACATACCACACGATCACC
>ERZ808035.784-NODE-784-length-22708-cov-5.954487_pt1 | contig 22708 bp, 19 predicted proteins | sample MGYA00380189_ERZ808035 | MGnify/ENA primary metagenome ERZ808035 (study PRJEB31490, sample SAMN06133407) | mouse gut metagenome | isolation source: M5_1 | host: mice | place: China: Chengdu | collected 2015-05 ...
TTTATTGAAAATGTGATAACTGATGAAAAGTTCAGAAAAAGAGGACTGGCAACGCAGTGCTTAGATTACGCAAAAGAAATTGCCATAAAAGAAAACTGCTATAAAATAATGCTGCTCACAGGCTCTAAGAAAAAAAGCACATTGGATTTTTACAGAAAGGCAGGGTACAACAGTGACGATAAAACAGCATTTATTCAATGGATATAGAGTGACAAAGGCAGGGCGCCTATAAAAATTGATTTCTGTGCAAATCTGATTTCCTCTATAGCCCTGTCCCCTAAAATGTGATATACTGGAAAAAATATAGTCGGAATAATACCGAAAAAATAATATAGGAGGAATAAAATCATGAGCTATCAGGAAGAGTTCAATTTTTGGCTGAATGATGCGTATTTTGATGAGGATACGAAGAATGAGCTTTTGGCCATTAGAAATGACGAGAAAGAAATCGAAGACCGTTTCTATAAAGAATTGGAATTCGGCACAGGTGGCCTGCGGGGCGTGATCGGGGCGGGAACAAACCGTATGAACATCTACACCGTGCGTAAAGCAACACAGGGGCTTGCCAATTATATTTTAAAGCAGGGCGGCAAGGAAAAAGGTGTTGCGATCGCTTATGACTCCAGAAGAAAATCGCCGGAATTTGCAGATGAAGCAGCTCTTTGCCTGGCGGCAAACGGCATTAAGGCATATGTATTCGATGCGCTGCGCCCGACGCCGGAACTGTCCTTCGCATTGAGAAAGCTGGGATGTATTTCCGGCATCGTTATTACGGCCAGCCATAATCCGCCGGAATATAACGGTTATAAGGCATATTGGGAAGACGGCGCGCAGGTAACGGCGCCGAAGGACAAAGAAATTATTACGGAAGTAAAAAATGTTACCGATTATCATGAAGTGAAGACGATGGATAAGGAGGAGGCTATAAAAGCCGGACTTTATCAGGTGATCGGGGCGGAAATAGACGACGCTTACATGGAAGAACTGAAAAAGCAGATTATTCATCCCGAAATTATTAAAGAAATGGCCGATGATATTAAGATCGTTTATTCTCCGTTTCACGGGACAGGTAATGTGCCGGTAAGGCGCATTTTGTCCGAATTAGGGTTTAAACACGTATATGTGGTGCCGGAACAGGAGCTGCCGGATCCTGACTTTACGACCCTGGATTATCCGAACCCGGAAGATCCGAAAGCATTTACGCTGGCTTTGAAATTGGCGAAAGAGAAAAATGCGGATATCGTTCTGGCTACTGATCCGGATGCAGACAGGCTCGGCATTTATGCCCTGGATACCAAGAGCGGCGAATATGTTTCCTTTACCGGCAATATGTCGGGTATGCTGATCGCGGAATATATTTTAAGGGAACGGACGGCAGTAGGCGCTATGCCGGAGAATCCTGCGCTGGTGACGACGATCGTAACGACCAATATGGCGAAGGCGATTTCGGATGATTATCATGTAAAATGCATCGAAGTATTGACGGGCTTTAAGTATATTGGGGAACAGATCAAGTGGTTTGAGCAGAGCGGTTCCAATCATTATGTATTCGGTTTGGAAGAGAGCTACGGCTGTCTTGCGGGAACCCATGCGAGGGATAAGGATGCCGTGGTAGCGGTTATGTGCTTATGCGAAATGGCTGCATGGTGCAAGAAGCATGGGAAGACCGTATGGGATCAGATGTTGGATCTGTATGAAAAATACGGTTACTTTAAGGAAACCCAATATGCGATTACACTGAAGGGAATCGAAGGTTCCAGGCAGATAGCAGCCATTATGGATAAACTGCGCAACGATCCGCCGAAGGAGTTTGGTGATTGGAAGGTTCTGGAATTCAGGGATTATGACAGAAACCGGATCTTAAATATGGAAAGCGGCGAAGAGAGGGAGACCGGTCTTCCGCAGTCTAACGTACTCTATTTTGACTTGACGGATGATTCCTGGTGCTGCGCCCGCCCTTCTGGAACGGAGCCGAAGCTGAAGTTCTATATGGGAGTAAAAGGAAACAGTCTGGAGGATGCCCAGGAAAAAGTGGAAAAACTGACAGAAGCTTTGAAAGCGCATATTTGATGTTTTTTTAAATAAATGAAAGAAAAATGCCTCAAAATATGGATGTTATGGTCTGTATTTTTGAGGCATTTTTGTTTTCGTAGTGCAGAGCTTTAAAAATATGGTATACTATGAGAAAAATGAAAGGCAAATAAAACAGGGGGTACATCATGTGTACGAAATCTGAATTGAAAATAGTCCTTCAGGAAGTAGAAAATGCTTCAAAGCAATTATATGGGGATAAACTGAATAAAATTATTCTTTATGGATCCTATGCGCGCGGAGACAATACGGAGGAATCAGATATCGACATTATGATTATTCTGGATGGCGATATAGATGATGTAAAAAAGATGCGAAGCCTGACTGCTGAAATGGCAAGTAATATTTCGATTGAGCAAGAAGTGTTCCTTTCTATTGTATTGAGAGATAAAAAACATTTCGAAGATAGTCTTGATTTTCTCCCATTTTACCAGAATATAGAAAGAGAGGGGATAACTGTTTATGGATGAACGAAGGAAAGATTTATGTTATTATCGTCTGGAAAAAGCCGGAAGATGTCTGGAATCTGCCAGGATGCTAGTGCAATTAGGGGATTATGATAGCGCAGCAAATCGATCATATTATTCGGTCTTCCATTGTATTCGAAGTTTATTGGCACTGGAAGGCGTGGATTTTTCAAAACATTCTGGTGTAATGGGATATTTTCAGAGGAATTATGTGAAAACAGGAATATTCGGCAAGGAATATTCTAAAATTTTAACGGAAGCGTTTGAAATTAGAAGCGAATCTGATTATGATGATTATTATGTGATATCGAAAAAAGAAGTAGAAGAACAGATAGAAAATGCACAGTTTTTTCGAAATGGGGTCAAAAGTTATATAGATTGCCTCCTTACAGAGAAAAATAGAATGAAAAAATAACGAAAAAGGGAATGATAACGATGGGAATATTCCGAATATTCAAGATAGGAAATCTCCGCAAAACGTATTACTATTTCAAAAAGAACGGCCTGAAAAATGCTTTTTATGCGGCCGCTGAAAGAATACTGGATCAAAATGGAAAAGAATATTTCTACGAAGCGCCTTCGGAGGAAGCGCTGGCCCGGCAAAGGGAGGAGGCGGGGAAGTACTCCTGTTTGTTCAGCATCCTTGTTCCGGCCTATGAGACGAAAGCAGAATATTTACGGGAAATGATCGAGTCGGTGCTGAACCAGAGCTACCCGGGATTTGAGCTGATTTTGGCAGATGCGAGCGAGACGGGCGCAGTACGGAAGGTGGCAGAGGAATATGCGGATGCGAGGATACGATATGTTCCGCTGGCAGAAAATAAAGGGATCGCAGAAAATACGAATGCGGCGCTTGCCCTGGCGCATGGGGATTATGTCGGCTTGCTGGATCACGATGATACATTGACGAAGGACGCCCTGTTTGAGATGGCGGAGGCGATCCGCGAAAGAAGCGAAAAGGGAGGGGCTGCCTGGCTGCTTTATTCGGATGAAGATAAGGGAAACGGGGATATGACGGAATTTTATGAACCCCATTGGAAACCGGGGCTGAACCGGGATCTGCTTTTTTCTAATAATTATATCTGCCATTTTCTTGTAATGAAAAGGGAATTGATGCAGCGGCTGAAACTGAGGAAAGGGTATGACGGCGCCCAGGATTATGATTTGGTATTGCGTGCCGTGGGCGAACTGGTCTATGAGGAAAGAAGGGGACGGGAAGCGGTTGTTCATGTGCCGAAGGTGCTGTATCATTGGCGCTGTCACAGGGATTCCACGGCGGAAAATCCCGGAAGTAAGGAATATGCTTATGAGGCCGGAAAAAGGGCTTTGGAAGATTTTATGAGGCAGAGGGGATGGAAAGGAAACGTATTCCATACCCGCCATTTGGGATTTTACCGAATCGAATATGAGAACCATATTTTTGCCCAGCGCAAGGATGTGGGCGTGGTCGGTGGAAAGCTGCTGGACAAAAGAGGACGCGTGATGGGCGGTATCTATAATACCGGAGGCAGATGCCCTTATGCGGGGCTCCCCCGCAATTTCAGCGGTTATATGCACAGGGCTTCGCTTTGCCAGGAGGCATATGCCGTGGATTTGCGGTGCATGAGAGTGAGGAAGGAGCTTTGGGGGATTTTTGAAGACGTGTTCGGTATTCCTTACAAAGAAACCAATAAGAACGGGCACAGACAGTTTTGCTACAGCGGGAAAAACCCGATAGACAAAGAGGCGGCGGATGTGCATCAATGTATGGAATTTGGCCGGCGCGTGCGCAAGGCAGGATATACGGTAGTATGGACGCCAGATTGGGAATGGCGGGAAAAACAGGCAGAAAGCGAAAGCAATGATTGCTTCCGCAGAGGGAGAGAAAGAGTGTTATGAAAAAAGCGGCGGATGTCACGGTAGTCATACCGAATTATAATGGAATCAACTATGTGGACGCTTGCCTGGGATCACTTTATGAGGGCAGTCTGGTTCCTGAAGTGATTATAGTGGATAACGGTTCTTCGGATGGGAGCGCGGATCTGGCGGAAAAAAAATATCCGATGTGCAAAGTGGTGCGCTTTAGGGAAAATAAAGGGTTCTGCCAGGCGGTGAACGAAGGAATACGCCGTGCGGATACGGAGTATGTGATCCTTCTGAATAACGACACGACCGTGGATAAAGAATTTGTCTTCCGATTGCGGAAGGCTGTCCGGGGAAAGAAAGACGCTTTTTCCGTAGGGGCTAAGATGCTTTCCATGCAGGAACCGGAGATTATCGATGATGCCGGGGATCTTTACTGCGCCCTTGGCTGGGCGTATGCCCGGGGAAAAGGAAAGAACAGGAAAAACTTTTCAAGGCCGGCGGAAATTTTTGCCGCTTGTGCGGGTGCGGCCATATACAGGAAAAGCGTGTTTGATATGATTGGCTATTTTGATGAAAACCATTTTGCTTATCTGGAAGATATTGATATCGGTTACCGGGCAAAAATATCGGGTTTTCATAATTATTTTGAACCGGATGCCGTTGTTTACCATGCGGGAAGCGCGGTCAGCGGTTCCAGGTATAACGAGTTTAAAGTAAAATTATCTTCGAAGAACAGCATATATTTGATTTATAAAAATATGCCGGTGCTTCAGATCTGCCTGAATTCGCTTTTTTTGTTGGCGGGCATTTTGATTAAACTTGTGTTTTTCGTAAAAAAAGGATTGGGAAGAACCTATCTTCAGGGAATCGGAGAGGGGATCGGGCTGTGTTTTTCGCAGGAAGGCAGAAGACGAAAAGTGCCTTTTCGGACGGAATGCCTGGGAAATTATGTAAGAATACAGATAGAATTGTGGATGAATATAGCAAGAAGACTAAAATAAGAAGGATTTTTATGGAAAATTAAGTTGTACTTTCCCGGATAATATTGTAAAATATTTATCAATATAGGGAATTTGGTGAAATTATGATAAAAGACAACCAAAAATATTTTAATAGGCTGCACCTGCTGATCGATGCGGCTGTTATCGCGATTTCCTATTCGCTGGCATGGCTGATCAAATTTGCGACGCCGCTTTCAGATACGGAACCGGGCGTGACTGCATTGTCCGTTGAGACATATTTCAGTGCGCTTTATTTTATTGTTCCCGGATATGTCCTGCTGTACTATGTATTCAATATGTATACACCGAAGCGGGCAACCAGAAGGAAATATGAAATTGCGGGAATTATCAAGGCAAATACGGTGGGTACCATGCTGTTCATGGTAGTACTGTATGCTTTTAAGATCGAACATTTTTCCCGTCTGCTGGTCGGGCTTTTTTATATCATGAATATTGTATTGGCTACTTTTTCAAAGACAATGATAAGGAATGTCCTGCAATATTTTCGTAAAAAGGGGTATAATTTAAAGTATGTATTGTTAGTGGGATATTCCAGGGCAGCGGAGGAATATATTACCAGAATTAATGCTAATCCGCAATGGGGATATGTGGTAAGAGGGATATTGGATGACAGGGTGCCGAGCGGCACATTGTACAAAGGCATTAAGGTGCTGGGCAAGATCGAAAATCTCCTGTATATCCTGCCGGAAAATAAGCTGGATGAGATTGCCGTTACTCTGGCTTTGGAAGATTATAACCGTTTGGAACGCATTGTGGATCTGTGCGAAAAATCCGGCGTCCATACGAAGTTTATCCCGGATTACAACAGTATCGTGCCAAGCAGACCGTATACCGAAGATCTGATGGGACTGCCGGTCATTAATATACGATATGTGCCGCTGACAAATACGTTGAACTGGATTGCGAAGCGGGCGATTGATGTGGTAGGCTCGCTTGTGGGTTTGATCATTGCGTCGCCGGTTATGCTGATAGCCGCTGTTTTTGTGAAGACTTCCAGCCCGGGACCGATTATTTTTAAACAGGAAAGAGTTGGGCTGCATAATAAGCCGTTTTATATGTACAAGTTCCGCACGATGGAGATGCAGAAGCCTTCCCAGGAGAAGAAGGCTTGGACGGTCAAGGGTGATCCACGGGTGACCAAGGTGGGTAAGATATTGAGAAAGACCAGCCTGGACGAGCTTCCGCAGCTTTTTAATATTCTTGCCGGGGAGATGAGCCTGGTGGGGCCGAGGCCGGAACGGCCGCTTTTTGTGGAAAAGTTCAAGGAAGAGGTTCCGCGCTATATGATCAAACACCAAGTGCGTCCGGGGCTGACGGGCTGGGCGCAGATTAACGGATACCGGGGAGATACCTCCATCCGAAAACGGATTGAATATGATATATTTTATATAGAAAACTGGACGATGAGCCTTGATTTTAAGATCATGTTTTTGACGATTTTTAAGGGGTTTATCAATAAAAACGCATATTAAGAGATACCATAGGATAATGGCAGAAAGATAAGGGAGATTGGAAATGGCTGAAAATTCAAAAAAGAAGAAAAAGGGAAGCGCAAAGTCTTCAAAGAGTGGTCAGAGCAAAAAAGCGTCTGCCAGAGAGAGAGAGAAAAAGAAAAGAGGAAAAATCATTCTCTTTATTGTGGAAATTTTTGTCCTTTTGATCATGGCCGCCGTGCTTTATGCCGTGCTGAAAGTGGAAAAGGTCGGTAAGGTGGAGCTTAACGAGGAAAAACTTGTGATCAACGAAGAGGTCAAGGAAAGGGCGGAAACGACCAAGATGAAGGGGTACCGTAATATTGCTTTGTTCGGCGTGGATTCCACGACAGGAGCGCTGGCAAAAAATACCCGGAGCGACACGATTATGATCGCGTCGATTAACCTGGACACGGGCGAATGCAAGCTTGTTTCCGTATACCGTGACACTTATTTGAATCTGAGCAACGATACTTACAACAAATGTAATGCGGCATATATGAAGGGCGGGCCGGAAATGGCGATCAATATGCTGAATATGAATCTGGATATGAATATCACGGATTTCATTACGGTAGGATTTGCAGGGCTTGCGGATACGATCGATGCGCTGGGCGGTGTTATGATCGACGTGGATGAGGCGGAAATCAATCATTTGAACAGTTATCAGTTTACGATGGCCGAAGATCTTAAGCGCCCTTATAAAGAAGTGACGAGTACGGGATACCAGCAGCTGACAGGACTGCAGGCGACGGCATATTGCCGTATCCGCTATACGGCAGGAGACGATTTCAAGCGTACGGAGCGCCAGAGAGAAGTGCTTATGGCGATGGCGGATAAGGCGAAGACAGCATCTGCGGCAACATTAAACCAGATTGCCAGCGATGTGTTCAACGAAATATATACCTCCCTGGATCTGACAGAGATTGTAGAACTTCTCGGGAGTGTTAATGACTATAAGATCGTGGATCAGGCGGGATTCCCTTATGAAGAATACCGGACGACAGGGACGATCGGTTCTAAAGGAAGCTGCGTAATACCGGTGGATCTGAAAGAAAGCGTGGAATGGCTGCATAAATTCCTCTTCGACGAGGACTATACGGCTTCTTCCGAAGTTCAGTCTTACAGCGATAAAATTAAGAGCGATACGAGTCCTTATTTGAAATAGTATACTTTTCGAAAGTATGCTTTTGCAAATAGCGTGGGAAGGAATAAGAGGAACCTGACAGGTTCCTTTTATTCGTCCCGAGGCAGCATTTGATTCCGTAAGTTAGCCCGGAGAGTGCGGCAGTGTTTGAGTTGAGTTCATGAGGTTGTGATGAGAAAAATAGATATTATTATACCGGTTTACAAGCCGGATCAAAAATTCCTGGCGTTGGTCGATAAACTGGAACACCAAACGGTGGCGGTCAATAAGATCATTATTATGAATACGGAAAGGGAATATTTTGACAGGCTGGTGAAAGGAACTTCTTTTTTTGAAAAATACCGGAATGTCTGCGTGATAAATCTGAAGAAGGAAGACTTCGACCATGGATTGACGAGAAGGCAGGGAGTGGAACAATCCGATGCACAGGTATTCGTTATGATGACGATGGACGCGATGCCTGTGGATGAAGATTTGGTGGAAAAGCTGACGGCTCCTTTGGAAAGGGAGGATGTGGCGGTTTCCTACGGCAGACAGATGGCGGGAAAGAACAGTGGGGAAATCGAACGTTATACGAGAAAATTTAATTATCCCGGAAAGGGGTGTGAAAAATCGGCAAAGGATGTGGAAAAACTGGGAATAAAAGCTTTTTTCTGCTCCAATGTATGTGCCGCATACCGACGGGATATTTATGACAGGCTGGGAGGATTTGTCAGCCGCACGATTTTTAATGAGGATATGATTTACGCTGCCGGAGCCATAAAGGCGGGATATAAGATCGTTTATGCGGCGAATGCCAAAGTGGTGCATTGTCATAATTATACCTATCGGCAGCAGTTTCACCGTAATTTTGACTTAGGAGTTTCCCAGGCGGATCATCCGGAAGTCTTCGCGGCGGTTTCCTCTGAGGGGGAGGGGGCGGCCCTGATCAAAAAGACGACGGTACACCTGTGGAAGAGCGGGAAAAAAAGGCTGATTCCGGGACTATACATAAGCAGCTGCTTTAAATACGCGGGATATCTGCTTGGAAAACATTACAAAGGTCTGCCAAAATGTCTGGTGCTGAAATGTACGATGAGTGAAGAATATTGGAAGCAGAAATAGAAAGAAAAAAAAGTGACCCGGGAACTGGAAAAAGGAAATCACAAAAAACGCATATTTCTATCACAAAAAGGACACATTTCGAAAATATACTATATTTAAATTCAGGAAAGGAAAGAGGTAGTTGTTATGTATGGAAACCATTATCCGAATGATGATACTTTTGGGCAGAAGTATGATAATAAAAATATAGTGGACGGCACGGCGAGAGAAGCGGCTGCGGGCAATTTCAGCGGGCAGGGTTCCCCGGAATATTCCTCTTATTCTTCGGGCGGTCAGGGCGCTTCCGCAAACCAGGGAAGCGGAGGAAATGAAAACTATGGCAGTTATAAAATCGGGCAGAATACTTATGGAAGCGGCAGCAGTACTTATGAAAACGAAAGGAACACGTATGGAAGTTCCGGAAATTCATATAACAATGGTTATTTGATGAAGCGGAAGCCGCCGGAGAACGAGAAAAAAGCAAAGGGAGCGAAAGGGAGCTATTTGCGGAAGGCTCTGGCAGCGGTAAGTTTTGGAGTGTTGTTTGGGGTTTTTGCGGCTTTTGGATTTTATGCCGTAGGCACTGCGATGGGCATGAACGGAGACGGCAGCCGGAAAGAGGATGTTGTGTCGGATGCATCAGGGGAAGCAATACCGGAAGAAAAGGGAACGGAAAACACGACGGCGGATATCGGTGAGCTTACGGTGAAAACGGCCGATGCGGAAGGCAAAGCGATCGTAATGGACGTCAGCGACGTAGCTGCGGAAGTTATGCCGGCTATCGTTTCGATCAACAATACTTATACCCAGACAATGTCCTACTTTGGGCAGACGCTTCAAAGCGAATCCACGGCGGCTGGTTCCGGGATCATTGTCGGGGAAAACGATGAAGAGCTGCTTATCGTTTCCAACTATCATGTGATAGAAAATGCGGATAAATTGATTGTACAGTTTGTAGACGGGACAGAGGCGGAAGCCCAGATGAAAGGTTCGGATCCTGACATGGATCTGGCGGTGGTAGCCGTATCTACGAAGGATGTGAGCGCGGTGACGCGGGAATCGATTACGGTAGCTGCCCTGGGAGATTCGGACAGCCTGACAGTGGGCGAACCGGCGATCGCTATTGGCAATGCCCTTGGATATGGACAGTCGGTAACGTTGGGGGTTATCAGCGCTTTGGACAGAGTGATAGATTTGTCAACATCATTGGGATATAGAGAGAAAAGCGAGGACGGCGCGACTTTTATTCAGACAGATGCAGCGATCAATCCGGGGAATTCCGGCGGTGCGCTTTTGAATATCAAAGGGGAAGTAATCGGCATTAATTCCAATAAGATCGGAGGCGATGCCGTGGAAGGCATGGGATATGCCATTCCCATATCGGCGGCAAAACCGATTATCGAAAATCTGATGCTGAAGGAAACAAGGGCGAAAGTATCAGAGGAAAATAAAGGATATCTCGGAATAGCCCCCCGCACCGTGGCGGAAGAGATGGCGGAAATCTATGGAATGCCGAAAGGCGTATATGTGGCCCAGGTATATGAAGGGACAGGAGCCGAGGCTGCGGGCATTAAGAAAGGAAACGTAATTACGGAATTTGACGGCAACAAAATAAGCAGTGCCGAAGACCTGCTGCGGGTTATGGAATATTATAAGGTAGGAGAGACCGTAGAAGTGACGCTGATGCAGGGAAGCCCGGACGGATGGGAAAGCAAGACAGTGACGGTGACGCTTGGGGAGAAATTCGAGTGACGGCATTTGAGACAGCCGGACATTGTGTTTCAATAATAGAATAAATAGAAACTAAGGCTTGATAAACAAAGTGGGCGCGGAAAAACATTGGTATAATGATGTTTTTCCGCGCCAATTATTGATTTTGATATGAACTGCAAGGGAGGCTGTACAACAGCATAAGTAAGGTTATGCTCATAATTATTTAGAAAATGTTCACTTGTGTATCAATATATCATGCTTTATAATGGATATCAGGACAGAAAATAGATGGATATTAAGAAAAAAGACATGGGATGAGGAAAGGCAAGGGCTGTTAAAATGAATCATTTTGACAATAAAGACGACGAATTTGAAATCCGGGACGAAGAACTGGATATGAAGGATACGGAAATCAACGAGGACGATTACGAAGACGATGAGGAAGGCGGGGAAAAAACGGAGTTGGAGAAAAAATCCCCAGAAGATAAAAAGAAAAATGCCGCGGACGGAAAAGAAAGCGAATATGAGGATGTCTGCTTTATCTGCCGCCGGCCGGAGAGCAAGGCGGGAAAGATGTTTAAGCTTCCCAACAATATATCGGTCTGCAACGATTGCATGCATAAGACAATGGATACGGTGAGCCAGTTCGATTATCAGGGGATGCTTGGCAATACTAACTGGAATGATGAGATAGAAAAATGGAGCAAAGGGAAAGGTTTTCCCAATATCAGTTTTGTAAATCTGGCGGATTTGCAGGGAGACGGAGGAATACCTAACAAACAGCGGTTGAAAAAGAAAAAGGCAAAAAAGAAAGAAGAGCCGGTTCTGAATATTAAAGACATTCCTGCGCCTCATAAAATAAAGGCACAGCTGGACGAATACGTGGTGGGTCAGGAGAAGGCGAAAAAGATCATTTCTGTGGCGGTCTACAATCATTATAAGCGAGTAGCAACGGGAACGATGGATGAAATTGAGATCGAAAAGTCCAATATATTGATGATTGGCCCTACGGGAAGCGGTAAGACCTATCTGGTAAGGACGCTTGCAAGGCTTCTAGATGTGCCTTTGGCCATTGCGGATGCTACTTCGCTGACGGAAGCCGGGTATATCGGCGACGATATCGAAAGCGTGTTATCCAAACTTCTTGCGGCGGCGGAAAACGATGTGGATCGGGCGGAAAGGGGCATTGTTTTTATCGATGAAATCGATAAGATTGCCAAAAAACGGAATACCAATTCCCGGGATGTGAGCGGGGAATCCGTACAGCAGGGTATGCTGAAGCTGCTGGAAGGAGCGGAAATAGAAGTTCCGGTAGGAGCGAACAGTAAAAATGCTATGGTTCCGCTGACGACGATCAATACAAAGAATATTTTGTTTATTTGCGGAGGAGCATTTCCTGATCTGGAGGAGATTATCAAACAGCGCTTGAACAAAGGGACGTCTATCGGATACGGAGCCCAGTTGAAGGATAAATACGATAAAGAAAAGAATATTCTAAACAGGGTGGCAGTAGAGGATATCCGCAAATTCGGTATGATTCCCGAGTTTTTAGGACGTATGCCGATTATCTGTACGCTGGAAGGGTTGACAAAAGAAATGTTGGTAAAGATTTTAAAAGAGCCCAAAAATGCGATTTTAAAGCAATACCAGAAATTATTGGAACTGGATGAGGTAAAGCTTTTGTTCGATGAGGGAGCCCTGGAAGCGATCGCAGAAAAAGCGATGGAGAAAGATACGGGAGCGAGGGCTCTGCGTGCTATTATCGAAGAGTTTATGCTGGATATTATGTATGAAATACCGAAGGACGATAATATCGGACAGGTGACGATTACGAGAGAATATATCGAAAAAACAGGAGGCCCGGTGATCGATATCCGCGGCAACCGCATGGAATTGCCGGATCATCTTCAATAAATCAAAAGGGGCAGATCACTGAAGATATCATTCAGTGATGCCCCTTTTTCATGTAAATATTAATCATAGATAGATTCCGCGCTCCACTCGAGAAATGTGCCGGTGGTTGCATCGATTTCAAACTCATATTCGGTAGTATTGTAGATGATTTTGCCTTCGTATATCAGTCTGCCGTCATCGTAGTCCTGGTTGATCCTGATGTTGGATTCGCCGGCCCCCGGAACTTTGGCCAAAGCAGAAGATTTGGCAGTTTCCAGGCTGACGGAAGCGTCGGAAGACTGCGTATTATCCGCAGAGGGAAGGTAAACGCTTTCGATATCGTGGTCATAGCCGAGGATCTCGCCGGTGGAAGCGTCGATTTCATAGTCATATTCCTTGTTGCCGGAGTAAAATTCGGTGTCATATTCCCATCTGCCATCGTCGTTTTCCAGTTTTACCTGGGAATAAGCAGCATTTTCTAATGTTACTCCCGCATGTTCCAACGCGATCTGCAATGCTTTTTCTTCTCCGATAAAGGATGCTTGCGCACTATTACCTGCCGGGGCAACTTGCGGTTCCTGAGCCGCAGGAGCTGCAGAAGCTGCAGGAGCTGCGGAGGCTGCGGAGGCATTATTGTCTGTCAACGGAACTTGCGGTTCCTGAGTTGCCTGAGCCGCCGGGGCGTTATTGTCTGTGGGCTGGTTTTGTGCGGTTGTGTCCGTAGATGGCTGTGAGATCTGGATCGTGCCGTCGGGAAGAATGGTGACGGGCACTTGTGTGCCATCGGGAAGCGTTCCCATGGTCTGTATGGGAGGCGTGGCCTGTACCTGTGTGCTATCCTGGGCAGAGGCCGCTTCCTGTGCCGCTTCTGGCTGGGCAGATTTGGCCTCTGCTGCGGAACCGCAGGCTGTAAATGTAAAGGCCAGACCTAATATTGCCGTAAGTATATAAGTTCTTTTCATTTTCTTATTTTTCATTGTAAACTCTCCTCCTGATTATTGAAAAACCCTTTTTATTTGCTTCGATAAATCTATCATATAGTGTCAAGATTAAGGGAAGATGAAAAAGTAAAAGAAAATTTACTTCCCTGCTCTGGGGTGCTTTCCGCGGATATGGTTCCGCCATGGGCTTTGGCGATCCATTGTACCATAGGGAGGCCAAGGCCGGAGCTGCCGCTTGCATCGGAAGTTCTTGCGGGATCTGCCTGATAAAACCGCTTCCAGATGAGGGGAAGCTGTTCGGCTGAGATGCCGATCCCATCGTCAGCTACCGCTCCGGTGATAGTATTCCCTTCGGAAGACAGCGTAATATACACATGGCCGTTTTCCTTGCCATAGCGGATGCTGTTGGAAATAAGATTAATAAAAAAACGCATCATCATCGTTTCGTCGGCGCGCATGTGGATATGGGGGGAAATATCGGCCTGAATGGTAATGTTTTTTTGATCCGCAATGATCTGCTGTTCTTGCGCAATGATTTCAAGGAGTTCGCTCAGGTTAATCGTTTCCAGATGAAGGCTTTGGTTTCCGCTGTCCGCTCTGGATAAGGTAAGGAGCTGGGAGATCAGGGCGGTCATTTTGCGCGCCTGATTCATAATCGTATGCAGACAGCTTTTTAGTTCTTCAGGAGAGTCCTGACTGGAAAGAGCATATTCGCACTGGGCGAGAATGACGGATGTGGGAGTGCGCAGTTCATGGGAGACGTCGGAAGTAAACTGTTTTTCATTTTCAAAGGAAGTCTCCAGTTTATCCATCATATGGTCAAAGGTGTGGGCCAGCCGGTGCGCTTCATCCTGGCCGCCTTCCAGATGAATGCGCCTGGAGAGATTTTTGCCGAGGCTGATTTCTTCGGCCGCTTCGGTAACGGACCGGAGAGGAGCCAGAGCCTTTCGTATGAGAAAATAGCCGCTCACGGCGATACATAATACGAAAAAGGGAAAGAAAATCAGTGCCAGTCGAATCATGGTCATAAGGGCTCTGTCGGTCCGAAGCTGTGATGTGATGCCCCTTACCCAGAGTTTTCCATAGCCCTCCACAGGCATTTTGTAGTCATAGATATACCATTGGGTGTAGAAATCATAATCCTGCTGCAATTCGTCCATGACCAGAGTAGGCGTTCCCGAGTAGTAAGCCGGGAGCTGGCCATACAAATAGTTGCCGTAACGGTCGTATACCGACAGGTATATGCCGTTTTCCGTGCCGAGCCTCAGGAAATCGTCGTCGAATTCCAACATTCCGTCTTCAAAATCGATTTCCCGAAAGCTTCGGACCACCGTATTTTTCAATCTTGTATTGGCGCCGGACAGGATCCGTGTATTGCTGACAGAAAACAGGATCCAGAGCATGACTATGACGAGAAGAGCCATAAGCACTGTATACCAGAGTGTAATTTTTGCTTTTATGGACAGGTGTTTCATGGGTTTATCTCCTTGAGTACATATCCGGTTCCTCTGACGGTATGAATGAGTTTGGGGGTGTAGGAATCATCAATTTTTTTGCGCAGATAGCGGATATATACATCGATCACGTTGGAACCGCCTTCATAATCATAGTTCCAGATATGTTGTTCGATTTTTTCCCTTGTGAGAACGATGCCCTGGTTCCTTACCATGTATTCCAGAATAGAAAATTCTTTGGAAGAAAGGGCGATGGCAGTGCTGTCTCTGAAAACCGTGCGGGCGTTCAAATCCACTGTCAGGTTGGCTGCCCGGAGAACATTCTCCGCGTTGCCGGTATTCCGGCGCAGCAGAACACGGATGCGGGCCAGAAGTTCATCAAAGGAGAAGGGTTTTACGAGATAGTCGTCCGCACCTGCATCCAGTCCCTGCACTCTGTCGGAGACAGCGTCTTTTGCAGTCAGGAAAAGGACGGGAGTTGAACTGCCGGAAGCCCGGAATTTTTTTAAAACGCTGATACCGTCCAGCTTTGGCATCATAATATCCAGAATCACAGCATCGTATTCCGCTCCCGCCAGATAGTCCAAAGCTTCTTCTCCGTCAAAGCAGGAGTCCACGCTGTATCCGTTTTTAGTCAATGTTTTGGTAATCACATTGTTTAATGATTTTTCGTCTTCTGCAATTAATATACGCATATCATACAACCTCCCTTTTATAAGTATACACGGATTAGATGAAAAAAACATTAAAATTGCTGTAAAGATCAGAGAAATCAATTTTCATAAACGCCGTGGCGGAGGGAAGCTAAAGCGCTGGCGAAAGAGATAGCCGGGAATCAGAAATGCGTTGGCTCCCAGCTTGTAAAGTCAGAAGGTTTATGGTAGTATGAGGATACGAAAGGGAAAGCAGGTGAAAATATTGACGATGACGGAACAGATAGACCAGAAACATCAGGAAGATTTACAGAGGCTCAGAGGTTTTCGTCTGCTTGATGATGATTTCCTCACAAAGTGTTTTGGAGGAGATACGGCAAGTATAGAACTGGTATTGCGGGTTGTACTGGAAAATCCGGATTTAAAGGTGCTGGACGCTCATACACAGGTATTTGTAGAAAATTTGTTGAATCGTTCGGTAAGGTTTGATATTCTTGCTACTGACAGTACTGGTGCTAAAATAAATGTTGAAATCCAACGAGCCGATAAAGGAGCCGGGAGAAAAAGAGCGAGGTATAATTCCAGCATGATGGACGCAACCCTTTTGAAAAAAGGTGATGATTTTGACAATCTTACAGAAACATGGGTAGTGTTTATCACGGAAAATGATGTGATAGGAAAAGGGCTGCCACTCTATCCGGTGGAGCGTTGCTTTTTAGGAACCGGAGAAAAATTTGAGGACGGTTCACATATACTATATGTAAACGGTGCTTATCGTGGAGATACGCCAATCGGAAAACTTATGCATGATTTTTCATGTACTAATGCGGCAGATATGTATTATGCGACACTGGCAGACAGAGTTCGTTTTTTCAAGGAAAGTAAGGAGGGTATTTTAATCATGTGCAAAGTTATGGAGGATATGAGAAAAGAATCTTTACAAGAGGGTGTAAAAGAGGGCATAAAGGAAGGGGCAATAAATACTGCCAAAAGAATGTTGGCAGATGGAATATTGACGCTTGAAAAAATCGCGGAATATGCCGGACTTCCTCTTGACGAAGTGAAAAAACTGAAAGCAGAACGGACAGCATAAAACAAAAACGTAAGCCGGGAATCTAAAAATAAGTTCCCGGCCTTATTTTTTGTTCTGAGGTGTAAATTTTCTGTGAATTTGATGAAAAAGTCCTTTATAAAATGTTTCCTGACAAACTGCTTCGTTTTTCTTAACGTTATGGAAGAAGGGGTCATACAATAGAAGAAAAGTGTAAAGAGTGGAAATATGGCGTGCAGAGAGCAGATATTGTCTGAAGATTTTGGAGAAGCATTGATTGACTTTATGCTGGTTGGGGATGAACTGGACGGCATGGATTACTGTGTGGAAGTGATCGATGAGGAGTTTGCGGTACTGTATTTCAGGCGTTCCGTCCAGATGCCAGTCAGCGTGAGCAAATATACTTATAATTCGATTCCGAAGTTATATGGTTTGATGCAGGAAGCCGTGGGCCCGGCGGGCGAATACGATCCGGTGAATCTGATAAGATCGGGAATTGCTGAAGTGCAAAGGCCGCCCCTTTCTTTGACTGGAAAAGGCGTGGTTATAGGATTTATATGCACTGGAATTCGTTATAATTTAGATGTTTTTAAGAGGGAAGACGGCACATCGAGAATATTATCTATCTGGGATCAGACGATACAGGAAGGGGTTCCGCCGGATGGATTTTCTTTTGGAACGGAGTATACCAATGAACAGATCAACGAGGCGATCAGAAGCGATGATCCGTTGTCGGTGGTTCCGTCTACGGATACGGACGGCCATGGAACGGCCATGGCCAGCGTGGCGGCGGGGAGCAATACCGGTTTTGGTATGAATTTTTTAGGCGCTGCGCCGGATGCGGATATCGTGGTGGTGAAATGCAAGGAAGCGAAGCAATATTTGAGGGATTACTATTTGATACCGGACGGCGTGCCGGCTTATTGCGATGCGAATATCGGGATGGCATTGAAATACCTGGATCGCTTTACGGAAGTAAGCGAAAGGCCGGTGGTCATATGTATCGGCATGGGGACAAACTGGGGAGACCATGCCGGCAATTCCGTACTGGCAAGATATTTGGACAGGATCGCCAGAAAGCGGAACCGTGTAGTCGTGGCGGGCGGCGGAAACGAGGGCAATGCGGGACACCATTTCCAAAGGCTTTTTCCAATGGAAGGCGCTGGGGTGATGCAGACGGCGGAAATACGCGTGGGGGATGAAGAGCCGGGTTTTGTCATGGAACTATGGGGGACCGTTCCGAATACGATGAGTGTGTCGATTCGTTCTCCAGGAGGGGAAGTCATACCATACATTGATTTCAGGAGCAGGGAAACGAGGAATTTCAGTTTTATTTATGAAAAAACGAGGATTGCCGTAGATCATATTTTAGTAGAACAGGGCGGCGGCGATGAACTGGTGGTATTCCGGGTCGTACAGCCGACTGCGGGGGTATGGACTTTTCAAATAGAAATGCGGGGAAGTATTGGCTATGGCTATATCAATATGTGGCTGCCGATTACCCAGTTTTTAAAAACCGACGTCTATTTCCTGAGTTCTACGCCGTATGTGACATTGACGGAGCCGTCCCTGGCAGATAATGTGATCACGGTATCCGCCTATGATGCGGGCAATAATAGTTTTTATATCGATTCCGGCAGGGGATTTGCCAGAGGCGGGGGGCTGAAACCGGATATTGCCGCACCGGGGGTCAATGTTTCGACGGCGCTGGGAGCGCGTACCGGTTCCTGTATGGCCGCCGCTATTACGGCGGGAGGAGCAGCACAGTTTATGCAGTGGGCGGTGATCGAAGAAAATGACGTGCTGGCCCAGAGTATGGAAGTGAAGGCATACTTTGTGCGGGGAGCGGCGCGCAGCGAGGATATTGTATATCCGAACCGCTCCTGGGGGGCGTATGGCAATATAGTGTCAAGTTGGCAAAAAGCCTGAAATGTTCTGCGAGGATTGGTATTACAGGAATTCACTCAAACATCAGGCCATCCTTTTTACACAGTTCATAAAAATTATCATTTCTGTTATTTTCGCCTCCATACTCCAAACAGACTTTTCTTATAATGTTTCAGGGCTTCGACTGCTGGTCCGTAATTTCCCGCTGCTTTCAAATATTCCACGCCTTTTTCAATATCCTCCCGTACACCGATGCCTTCGCCATACATCATGCCCAGTCCATAGCTTTTATAGGGCGAATTTTTGCTTCTCTCCAAAAACGCTTTTCCACGTGCCGGGTTTTGCTGGCAGCCGTATCCCAATAGATAGCAGATCCCGAGCAAATCATACTTGATATATTCCGGCTCTTCATCCTTCTCCAGCCATTGAATCGCCCGCGCATAGTCCACAGATGTACCCCATCCGTGAAAGTACATGACTCCCAACAGGCGGCAGGAGTAACTGTCGTTGCCGTAGCTGGCGGTTTTTTCGTAACACTGAAGCGCATAGGGCAGGTTGCGTTCCACCGCCTTGCCATCCCAGTAAATATCCCCAACAATATGCCAGCCCCACAGATGTCCGGCCTCCGCAGCCTTAAGCGCCCAGGGAAGGGCCTCTTTGTGGTTTCCCTCTGTATAGGCAAGGTAATTGGCGTAGGCGTACATCCACTCCGGGTAGCCTCGTTCCGCTCCCTGGCGCATAATGGGGATCTCTTTTCCAGGCTCCGGCGGGATATAATCGCCCCGGCCATGCTGGTAATAATGGCAGTAATTCCTACCGGCCAGAATCATGCCGCCGGAAAATGCCTGCTCAAACCAGGGAATGCTCCGTTCCATTTCCGACCGTTTCCAAGTATTCCATGCTTCTTTATTTGCAAATTCACTTTCCTTATGGTCTTCAATCTCTATGATGTCCAGAAAATAATAGGTGTTTCCGATCATATACTGGCAGAATGGGCAGCCGTTCTCGGCTTTGGCAAGAATTTCCTCCCATGCTTCTTTTATGCTGCCAAAGGGCATAATCTCCCGAAGCTCCGGTGTCAGCATATCCATACGGAGCGCCCCCAGAACCGCAGCCGCACTGCCCAAGGAAATTGCCTGGTGGAGCATGGCATAGGCTGCCGCTTCGTTTTCCTCAAACGGGTGATATTTCCAGCTATAGCAGGAGCCGGAAAAGCAGCGGGAGAGGAAATAACAGGCATCTCCATCCCCGTCCTTTGCCGCGATCAGTAATGCGTCTGCCGCCGCTTTTGCCTTGTCATTATCACAGCAATAATAAAGATCCTCGATGGCCTTATCCACCGCATCGCTAAAATATTTTCCCATGCTTTTTCCCATCCTTTCTCTGTGCTTTTTCTATCTGGGCGGTAATATCAGTCCAACCGCTCATTTCTTCAAAAAAACCGTGATCCAGATAATTCACCAGCCAGAATTTCACCTGTGTCACAGTGCCTTCTTTCGCCAGAAACCGCCCTGCGCTGTTGGTATGCCAGATCACCATCAGGTCATTTTGAACACCGGGAAACAGATCAAAGGCGTTCGTTCCCCACTCCAGAAATACCTTTGTATATTTTTCCTCTTGAATGCCTTCGATGGCCAGTTCCACATCCCTTGCGGAAAAAAATTTGTGTTCATCATGCCAGCTTTCTCCAAAAATAACCAAGAGCTGATGCCAATAAATCATTTGCCCTTTCTGATCATTTAGAAGCTGGTGCCAATAAGCTTCCACGCTCTCTTGCTGGGCTTTTGCTTCTATGTTTTCCCAGCCGGAAAAATCAGGGCTGTCGGTTAGCAGCTGTTTCAGCCATTCCAGCGCTATATCCGGCTTTGTGCTTTTCTGGTATATTTCATGTCCGCCATTTGATATTTCAAAAAATGCTACCAAAATAACATTGCCATGATAAATAGATAAAATCTGCTTTAACAGGCCGCGTTCCCCGACGGAAAGAGGTGGTAATATCTGTATATCAAAACGTTTGGGATCTTCGCTTTCGGCAAGAATGCCCATTTGTTCCTGCAAAATTTCCGGTGTAACCAGGGAACTTCTGTTTCCGGATGTATCCGTAAGAATAAACTGTCTGGTCGGCGCTTGCCCGAGCTTTTTATCCGGTCTGATCAGATCACGCACCCCGTCCCATATTCCCAATAAACCAAATCCTGCCATACCAAGCCCTATCAGGAGCCGGACGATACCAATTCCTTCCTTTATTTCGGCAAGACCTATGACAGACAGACCGAAGCCGAGGAATGCCCCATAGCTTCCCAATATAAGAGGTATGAGCCGCAGCCGTTTTCCTGTTCTGTTATTTTTTCCCATAATCTGCCCCCTTTGCAGTCCTTATTATTTTGATTATACGTTTTTTCCAATGTCTCTTCAATATTCGTTTCGTTAAATTGACAAAATATAGAAACGAAACAACAACAGACGTACATTCAGGAGGAAAGAGTTTTTTGTGATAAGACAACCATAACGGGAAATAGAATGTAGAAAAGCGGTCAAGAGACAGGATATGGAACTGACAAGGGAAAAGTTACAGGAGATGGCGGCTGTGGATATACGGAACGTGGATATTAACAGCCTGACGGATTTGAGAGATATTGTGGTTGACACGAAAAAACCCGTTCCCCAAAAGTTGGCTACTTTCGCGGAGCAGACGAATAATGTATATATGCACCGGATTGGGGATTATATTGTGAAAGTCCGTTTCCGACAAGAAGGGCCGACCATTGACGATAAGATGGAGGAATATTTGCGGCGGCTTGCGGAGATTTATTAAAAAGTCGGAGGTGGTACAGTTGAAGGAAAAACAATTCTATGCGGCCATGTATCTTCGTCTCTCAAGGGATGACAGGGACAGGGACGGTTTAGCAAAGTCCGAAAGCGACAGCATCGGAAGCCAGAGGGAACTTGTCAAATCATTTCTCCAGGAGCAGTCGGACATAGAGCTTTACGACATCTATGTGGACGACGGTTTTTCGGGGAGCAACTTTGTTGAGGTAAGATAACGTAACCTTTTTTGCAGAGGACGTTATTTTACCTCTTTTTGATGTATGTTAGATAGCATAATTCTTTACGTCGGTTCCTGCCTGTCTGAAGTGGGAGATACTTTCGGTAGGCTTGTCGTCTGTATCAACTCTGCCGACAAAGCTATAAAAGATTTCGATTTTGCGGGTGTTTGTTTCCTTGTCCAGTTCGTGGATAAGAATACGGTCAATAAATTCATGGACGTTTTCGTAGGTCAGTTCTTCAACCGTTGTGTATCTGCGTACCAGTGCGATAAACTTTTTCACATCCGCACTGCGCTCAGTGGCGCTGTCGATTTCTTGTGTCAGCTCTTGAACTCTCCGGGTCAGCCTCTTTTTTTCTTCATCATAGCTGGAAGTCAAAAAAGCAAACTGTTCATCTGAAAGTTTCCCTAAAACGTTGTCCTCGTAGAGTTTGCGGAATAAGATGTTCAACTCGCTAATCCGGTTCTGTGTCTTGTCAAGTTCTTTCCTCTGTTGTGTCAGCGTCTTTTGTACTGCCTTTTTGCTGCACTCGTTGGCGGTTTCGATAAACTCCTGTTCATGCTCTTTCACATAGGACAGTACCCTCTGTAAATCAGCAAGGACAAGCTCTTTAAGGACGCTCTTTCGGATATAATGGGTAGTGCAAAACTCGCCAGTCCTTATTCTGTTTCGGTACTTTCCGCAAGTGTAGGCATGTTTGCGTTCCAGTGTCCCGGCTCCCTGTTGCAGATACATTTTGTAACCGCAGTCCCCACAAAAGAGAAGCCCTGAAAATAAATCAATTTCATCAACCTTTGTAGGGCGGTGTTTGGTAGCAATCCGCTTCTGTGCAAGGTCAAAGGTTTCTTCATCAATCAAAGCTTCGTGCGTGTTGGGAAAAAAGTAACGCTTTTCCTCCGGGTTCTTTTTCGTCTTTTTCGATTTATAAGATACCTTATAACT
>ERZ808035.785-NODE-785-length-22690-cov-5.335029_pt1 | contig 22690 bp, 21 predicted proteins | sample MGYA00380189_ERZ808035 | MGnify/ENA primary metagenome ERZ808035 (study PRJEB31490, sample SAMN06133407) | mouse gut metagenome | isolation source: M5_1 | host: mice | place: China: Chengdu | collected 2015-05 ...
CCTGCTTTTTGATGAGCGAAACGAGGTAAGACCTTATATTTTTTTCATCATCACACACCGCAATTTTTATCGTTTCTGCCACCTCCAGTCCTCAACTAACTTATCGGAAAAATCAGGTTGATTTCTAACGTCTACTTCGTGAATGGTTAATCTGGCTACGTGAATCGCAGACTTTTCATTTTTTAAGTCCAAATCAGCCCTAAAGTTTTTCGCCATTCGTCCGATACGGCGGAAACGCAAACCGCCGTGTAAGCATATTAACTCTGATTTCCCCGCTTTCCAACTTATTATTTTCTGAACCGCCATAAAAATATCTGTGATATTTGAAATATAAAGAAATGAATCGTGAAAACTTAAGACATGAGAAAAGGACTGCCGAAACAGCCTTTCCACTATTTTATCATTTATTCATTAAGTTCTTGACGCATTACTCATATACAAACACGAAAACTCTTAATTCTTCTGCTCATATAGATCATGTCGGCTGTTGGTATTTCCAGGAACATACTCTATTTCCATAACCCAGCCTATAGTGTCTAAATCCCGGAGTCTTTGCAAATCCTCTTCTGCGTTTGATGTCACTACAATGTGGAGCCTGTATGGATTCTCATAGACCGAGGATGATATAACAAATGGCATTTCATGGTTCATCATGGCACTGCTCACTTTTGCCTGCAGCTCCGTCACATATTCCAAACTTACATCTGTATTTATATTTTCCAAAAGGGCCGTGCCTGCTCCGTCATCTGAATTCTCTTTCTCCTGACGATCATCCTCCGTCTTCACGTCATAGCTTTGCCTGTCTTCTCTCTCATACTCTATAATTCCGATAATTTCACATATGCTTGCAGCCTGTTCTTCTGTCAGGGGGCTGTAGGCAATGCCTGAAAACTCGTAAAACACATCTGACACCGCTGTATATTTCAAGCCATCTATTACGTTCCCATAATCTGTAGTTATTAACAAATACCGTCCAAGCCTCACCGCTTCATGGGATGGTGTCTGCCCATCACCTGCCGCTTCCACATTTCCATAATCAATCCTCTCCCACTGGCCGCTCCCATAGCAGGTCATGCCGGACAGCACTTCATATATTGTTTCTATTGCGACCCTGTCGGTTATTTTTCGTGTTCCAACTTCTTCCTGTATTTTCTTTCCTGCATCAGTATTATCCATTCTGGCAGGCTCCACTTCTATTTCTGTAATCGCATCTGCGGAATCAATCTGATATACCAGCTTAAGGACATCATTGTATGGGTATTCACTGCTGTCAAAGCATTGGAATTTCCATAGCGAACTCTCCTGCCCGTCGTTCCGGATCAGATATTGCAGGTCTGAATGTCCTGAAACATAGTGCCATTCCCCGGTATTGTCAATACATTTACCCATACTTTCTGCTAACACGGAACTGCCGGCTGAGGGAACCTCCGTATAGAACCCACTGTATTGTTCTATGGGGACGGTTGCATATTTCTCTGTCTGTTTTGCCATAAAGTTCCCGCTGTTTGATGCAAGCAGGGAAGAGATTGGGGCAAACTGCTCCGGCATTTCGGGCTCTGGGCCTTCCTGTATAGGCTGTTCCTGTACCCAGTATTCATTCTGTGGAAAACCACTTTCCGATTCATGCCGTAATACAGACCAAATGGCTGCACCACCTGCACAGGCCAAACAAAGACCTGCTGCTGCAATATATCGCATTTTCCATATATTATTTCTTTTTGAGCACATTTTCTTCTTTTTTCTTCTTACCATAAGAGCATGGCTTATCATACTTTCATCCACTAACCCTAATGCATCACTGATGTCTTCACGTTTCATCAAAGAATCCCTCCTGTTCCAAATATTTTTTTAATCCGATACGGGTGCGGTACAGCATACTCTTTGCCTTGGACTCACTCATGCCATAATATCCTGCTACCTCACGGATGGAATCCGAAAAGAAATATCTTCCAATAAACACATCTCTTGTTTCCCCCCGGTAATTCTGCAAGATAATCCTGAATAGCCTTTGCCAAAAGGTGCAGATCAACATCCTGTTCTGTTGTGTTTCCGGCAGAAACGCAGTCCTCCAATTCAGATAGAGACAGAGCATATTCTGATTCCTGCCTTTTCGCACTGTTCCTTTTTCGGAAAACATCAATTGATATCTGCCTCGTAATCTTACAAAGGTATGTTAAAAGAACACTCGGCCTGTGCGGGGGCATAGATTTCCATGCACTTAAATAAGTGTCATTTACGCTCTCTTTGCTGTCCTCCCAATCAGCAAGAATGTTATACGATAATTTCATTAGGTAATGTCCATATTTCTGGTCTGTGTGCTGGATTGCCGCCTCACTTCGTTTCCAGTATAATTCAACAATTCTCTCATCCTGCATGTTCTCACTCACCTCCCTGGCTGTTATGCCCTTCATTGTATATCCCGTAAAAATTCAGATTTGGTTGCAGAGAAAATTACTTTTTTTATTTTAGCTCAAATAAATATAAATAGCACCGTCATTTTTAGAAAGAGTGGAAGTGATCACAGAGAGGTGAATCAGAAATATCCAGACCAAAAAAGAGCCGTTGAACAGCCCTTTTTCCTTGTTATCATTTATCCATTTATTTTTTACCGCTTTACTCATATACAAACACGGAAACTCTACATACTATCACGAAAACTCCCAGCAGGTTTCCGTGATAATACAGGCAGTTTCCGTGTTTGTATATGGGTTTTGCCTGCGAGTATCGACTTTTGCGTGATAGTATGGAGTTTTGCCTGATAGTATCCGAGTTTCCGTGATAATAACCGACTTTTGCCTACGAGTATATACTATCAGGCAAAACAACCCCAGAACAACAGTTCGCACTCTCACTAATGTAAAAATGCCCCTAAAAGCACACGGAAATAATGTAACTTGGGAACCTATGTAGTGCCGAAAGTGGCGGATTTATGGGCTTTCTCGGCTTTCCGTGTCTGTATCTGCCGAAAACTAAGACACCTTGACAGAATTTGACAATATCGCCCAAATTTCAACACTATTTTCACAAAAATATTCTCACTCAATAGGCTTTATCATATACTTTTGAAACTTCTCCGGCACTTCATAGGTTTTTAGATGTTCATAGCCAGCCAGTTCTTTACTCCCACTTGAATCAACACGATAAGCCAGTTCATCATATCCTAAAGGATTGTGCGCACCTACCTGCGGAGTAACACCGAATTTTACGGAAATAAATCCCGGCTCTTTCTTTCCAATATCTACAATCTCTATTTCATAATCGTAAACTGCAATTTCTCCCGAATAATATTCTGTATAAAAATTTGTAACTGCATTGGTAATGTCCTCAATAAATAAAGCTATGACCAGTTCATCCATAATTTCTTCTTTTGTTGCAGCATCCGCATTGAATGTTTCTATGGTCGAATTCCTGTTCCTATTAAAAATATTGAACAATAAAAGTGCCAGTAAAATCAGAAGACAGGCAGTTATTAGTCTATACTTCTTCATAGGGCTCCATGCTTTTTATTACTATATCTACACCGCACCTATCTACAATATTCCATTTACATTTACAGTAAACAAACAGGCAAAACTCCAAACTATCACGGAAACTCATATACAAACACGAAAACTCCGAGCAATTTCCGTGTTTGTATTATATCACCCATTTTTCAACAGCCTTTTCAGGCAAATCATTATGCCTTTCACCAAAAATCCGCAATATCCTACACCCTTTTACCTTTCCGCCATATACTATCACGGAAACCCCCGACTTTTGCGTGAAAGTATACTTTTGCCTGATAGTACGATTTTCTTCCCAATCGCCCCTCTATCAGCGGCATCCAAAAACACGAAAAAGTGGGGTCCACCACCCACTGTGATGAACCCCACCAAGCCTTAAAAACCTTGATTTTAAGCCATTCTTCCATACTTTTGCCTGCGAGTACCCAAATTCCTATGGCATCATTTGGAAATAGCCGCCTGTGCCGCCGCCAACCTTGCAATCGGTACACGGAACGGTGAACAGGACACATAATTCAACCCAACCTTATGACAGAACTCTACGGAAGAAGGATCTCCGCCATGCTCGCCGCAGATGCCAAGCTTCAGATCCGGTCTTGTAGCCCTTCCTTTTTCCGCTGCCATCTTAACAAGCTGTCCTACTCCGTTCTGATCCAGTTTTGCAAACGGATCGGACTCATAAATCTTGCTCTTATAGTAAGATGTCAGGAATTTGCCCGCATCGTCACGGGAGAAACCGAAGGTCATCTGAGTCAGATCGTTGGTTCCGAAGGAGAAGAATTCGGCCTCCTCCGCTACCTCATTTGCCAGAAGCGCTGCTCTCGGAATCTCGATCATCGTACCTACATGATACTTAATATCCGAATTTTTCTCTTTCTTAACCGCTTCCGCAACATCTACAACCACTTCTTTTACATATTTCAATTCTTTCTTATCGCCTACCAAGGGAATCATAATCTCAGGCACAACATCATAGCCTTTTTCTTCCTTTACCTCGATAGCCGCTTCCATTACTGCACGTGTCTGCATTCTCGCTATTTCAGGATAGGTTACAGACAGACGGCACCCTCTATGACCCATCATAGGATTGAACTCATGCAGCGCATCGCAAGTAGCCTTTACTTCCTCTACCGTAAGATTCATATCCTTTGCCAGATCTTCAATATCCTTCTCGTCCGTAGGAACGAATTCATGAAGCGGAGGATCAAGGAAACGGATCGTTACCGGTCTTCCTTCCATTACTTCATACAAAGCTTTAAAGTCGCCTTTCTGGAAAGGAATCAACTCTGATAAAGCCGCCTCTCTCGCTTCTACCGTCGATGAAAGGATCATCTTACGGATCTTGGGAATCCTCTCCGGCTCGAAGAACATATGCTCCGTACGGCAAAGGCCGATGCCTTCTGCGCCAAGTTTCACTGCATTAGCAGCATCCATCGGAGTATCCGCATTCGTGCGTACTTTCAAGGTACGGAACTGATCCGCCCAAGCCATAATTCTTCGGAAGTTTCCGGTAATACCAGCTTCTACCGTTTTAATATCGCCTTTATAGATCTTACCGGTGGAACCATCCAGGGAAATATAATCGCCTTCTTTAAAATGATATCCGCCGAGTTCAAAGGTCTTGCCCGCCTCATCTATAATAATATCCCCGCATCCTGATACGCAGCAGGTTCCCATACCGCGTGCAACTACCGCCGCATGGCTTGTCATACCGCCTCTGACCGTCAGAACGCCTTCTGCCGCATGCATTCCTTCGATATCTTCCGGAGAAGTCTCAAGACGCACCAGAATAACTCTTTCATCCCTTTCATGCGCCAGCACCGCATCCTCCGCGTTAAAGTATACTTTTCCTGCCGCTGCCCCCGGAGATGCCGGAAGAGCCTGTCCAATCACTTCGCCTCTCTTCAGCGCATCTACATCAAAGTTCGGATGAAGCAGCTGATCCAAAGATTTTGCTTCGATTCTGCATACCGCCTCTTCCGGTGTGATCATACCTTCATCCACCAGATCACAGGCGATCTGAATTGCTGCCCCTGCGGTACGTTTTCCGTTACGCGTCTGAAGGAAGAACAATTTGCCGTCTTCAATGGTAAATTCCATATCCTGCATATCTTTGTAATGTGCTTCCAGCTTATTTGCGATCTCCATGAATTTCCCGTAGCATTCCGGCATATCTTCCTGTAATTTCGTAATGGGCTGGGGAGTACGAATTCCTGCCACAACGTCTTCACCCTGTGCATTGATCAGATATTCCCCGTAAATTCCCTTTGCTCCCGTGGAAGGATTCCTTGTAAATGCAACGCCTGTTCCTGATGTATTTCCCATATTGCCAAATACCATCGCCTGAACATTTACCGCCGTACCCCAGTCACCCGGAATATCGTTCATTCTGCGGTATACGATAGCCCTGTCATTATCCCATGAACGGAATACCGCTTTCACGGCTTCCATCAGCTGCACTCTCGGCTCCTGCGGGAAATCGCTGCCCATTTTATCTTTGTAAATCTGTTTAAACTTCTTAATGACTTCCTGCAAATCTTCCGCAGTCAGTTCCGTATCAAAATTAACCCCTTTGCTGTCCTTGATCTCATCGAGAATTCTTTCAAAATAAGACTTGGGTATTTCCATTACCACGTCGGAGAACATCTGGATGAATCTACGATAAGAATCATATGCAAATCTGGGATTTCCGGTCTTTTTTGCAAATCCTTCCACAGCCACATCCGTAAGTCCCAGATTCAGGATCGTATCCATCATTCCTGGCATGGACGCCCTTGCGCCGGAACGCACGGATACCAAAAGCGGATTCTCCGTATCCCCGAATTTCTTTCCCTGCTTTTGCTCAAGCCCTTCCAAAGCTTCAAAAATCTGCGCCTCAATCTCTTCCGAGATTTTTCTCCCCTGATTATAATAATCAGTACATGCTTCCGTCGTTACCGTAAATCCTTGCGGTATCGGCAGACCCAGCCTTGTCATCTCAGCCAGATTCGCCCCCTTCCCCCCTAAAAGGTTCCTCATGTCCGCACTGCCTTCTTCAAATAAGTAAACCCATTTTGCCATTTCTTGCCCTCTCTTTACTTAAAATTTTCCTTAGGTAAATACCCCTGTCCGCACATTCATGCGATCCTTTTACATTATACCATATTATAACAACTTTGTACTCCAAAATGGAAAAAAATTTCAGAAACTGTAAACCACTCCTTCAACAGCTCGCTTTCTCCTCCCGACACGGGAATGCGGTAAAAATAATCGTTATTTCCCGTTTCTTCATCCGTTTCCGCAATGGCTTCATAATAAAGATAGCCGTCCCCAGGAATAAAATGCATAATCCCCCAGTATTCCCCTTCCTTCAGACTCCCGATCTTCCTTATGCCGCCTTCCATGGAAACCGCCACCAGATCGCCCGCCAAAGCCATATATGCTTCGTCCTCCCATATCAAAACAGAATAATTGGAAGAACCGGTAAAATCTACGGGAATCTCCTTTTCCACTTCCCCCGTCTCCCCGTTTCTGATCTGTAAACGATAAATGTAAGTACGGTAATCATAGCCTTCCGGCGTTTGGGCAAGGGTAAAGCAATAAAATTTTCCGTCTGCAAAAGAAACGTTCTCTATATACCCTTGCTCATTCTCCGGCCCATACAAAACCACTGTCTCATCCCTGCCGGTTTTTAAATGAATACGGCCCAAAAGATTCCCATCCTCCGCATCCATCCCCTTATAATACACATAATTCCCATCATAGCCGAGAATCTCATCGATACGATCGGAAGCAAGTTCTCTGCGTTCCTTCGTATTCACATCCACACAGGCATAGCGCATACGGTAATTCTCATCATATTCATAGCCGTAAAACAGCTTATCCCCCACCAGCTTTTCATGTCCAGCCCCGGCCAGAAACACGTCTCCCGCCAGCGTTTCCTCATGGCTTCCATCTGGATCGGAGCGCTTGATCTCCAGCAATTCATCCGTCAGGCTGTCATATGCCTCCTGCACCTTTTCCACATAATAAATTTTGTCTTCCCACATGGTAAAAATGCTGCTTTCTTGACGAATCGGCTCTCCATAGGGCGCGTTTACCCCCGCATATACCTTTCCATCATAAGCACACATATTGGAAAAACCTCTTATGGGCCGGTAGACGGGCTCCTCTTCCCGGCTATCCCTTCCTGCAAAAAATACAATTCCTGCCGCCAGTAAAAGAATCGCCGCCCCTATGATCCCTGCTCTGCCTCTGTCCGCTCTGTCTTTTATCCTCATCTTCGTAACCATGCCTTTTCCGTTCCCCGTAAACTCTCACGCCGCTTCACAGCTTCCCATATCCGTATCCTCTATCGAATAAAATTCGTTTTAACCGGGGTCTCTGCTTCCGGTGCATCGATTCCCGCCTTTTTTCCCGCTTCTATGCACTTTAACATCCAAGCCATATTCCTGCCAAGCGTGCGCATAATCTGCATTCCCTCCAAATCCTGCTTCACTTCCTCCGGCGTATTCCCATGCACCATCGTCCAATATTTCGATGATACTACAGGCATGTTTCTTATGGAAAAATATTTATTGATCTCATCGATACTCGCTGTAGTTCCTGCCCTTCTTGCGGAAACTACCGCTGCTGCCGGTTTATATACAAAGCATTTTCCAGCCGCATAAAACATCCGGTCGAGCAGCGCGATTAAAGCGCCGTTGGCCGATGCAAAATATACCGGCGACCCTATGATGTAGCCGTCCGCGCCTTCCGCCTTCTCGATCGCCCGATTTACCGCGTCGTCATCAAAAACGCAGCGCCCTTTATTGACACATCCTCCGCAGCCAATGCACCCCCGGATCGGTTTTTTCCCAAGCTGGAAAATTTCCGTCTCTATTCCTTCCTCTTCCAATATACGCGCCGCTTCGCTGAGGGCGGTAAAAGTGCAGCCCGCCTCATTCGGGCTTCCATTAATCAATAATACTTTCATGTCATTTGCTCCTTTCCTGAATATTACTCCTGTTACAACAATATGCGTTTTCTACTCTTCTATTTCCGCCTCCACATCCAAAGCTTCCATCGTCTGCCTGATATTCCTCGCCGTTTTCGACACTCTGGAAATAATCCAAAGATCGGATATTCCGTCGTAAATAAGAAAAATGCCAATCAACATGATCGCCGTATTCACCGCTTCAAAGGGATTGCAGACCAGCAAAACCCCCAAACCGACCGTCACCCCTCCAAGAAGCATGGCAACCCACCATTTACTGTAATTATTTTTAAACAATTCCAATGCCTGAATCAGATTGTGTACGCCATGCACTGTCACGATCACTCCAATCACCACAGGAATAATCATAATCAGCACGCCGGGATTAAAAATAATCCATCCGCCCAGCACCGTCAATATGATTCCCACAAGAAGAAGGATCTGTGAAACCAACCGGCCATCCCTTTGCATAAAATATGTCACCAAATTAACGATCCCGCTCAATGCCAGCACCGCCCCCAGGCCCATGCACACAACCCTGGAAGATACATCCGGCCATACTGCCAGAGTCAGTCCAAACAAAATACAAAAGACCGCCGATAAAATATAATTCGCCTTTAATTCCTTAAAAAACTGATACATCCGCATCCCCTCCTTTTCACAGAACTATTTTTTCGATATCTGCAATCAGCAGATCCACGTCTTCCTGCCTCGTCGCCCAGCTCGTACAAAACCTTACCGCGCTCTGTTTCTCATCCATTCTCTGCTGATAGGAAAAACTATATTTTTCCTTCCATTCCTCCAGAATCCGGTCCGGCAATACCGGAAACAGCTGATTGGTCGTATTTTCCACCAAAAAGGGAACCCCTGCTTTGTGAAATGCTTCCCGAAGCCGCTCCGCCAGTTCATCCGCATAACGGGCAATCTCCATATACAAGCCGTCCTCCATCAAGGCGAGGAATTGCAATCCAAGAAGCCTTCCTTTTGCCAGCATCCCTCCCTTTTGTTTGATCATATAACGGAAGTCCTCCTTTAAAGAGGGCGTGGTAATGACTACGGCTTCCCCGAACAATGCGCCCACCTTCGTTCCTCCAATATAAAATACATCGCACAAACGGGCGATATCCTCCAGCGTCATCGTATTCCCCGCCGCAGCCAGAGCATATCCCAGCCTGGCCCCGTCCATGAACAAAAACAATCCGTTTCTCTTACAGGTTTCCGACATCTCCTCCAGTTCTTCTTTGCTGTAAACCGTCCCAAGCTCCGTAGATTGGGAAATATATACCATTTTGGGCTGTACCGTATGTTCACGGTCTCCATCGTCTCTGTGTGCTTTGCAGCAAGCCTCCACCTGCCCGGCGGTAATCTTGCCATCGCTGGACGGGAGCGCCAGAATCTTATGCCCGCAAGCTTCAATCGCCCCTGTTTCATGCACGTTAATATGCCCCGTATCCGCCGCTATCACTCCCTGATAAGGCCGTAATCCGGCCGAGATCACCGTCAGGTTTGCCTGTGTCCCTCCTACGAGAAAATGCACATCCGCATCCATTCTCCCACAGAGCCGGCGAATCAGCTCCTTCGCCTGTATCGAATAATGGTCTGTTCCATACCCCTGCGTCTGCTCCCTGTTGGTCGCAATTAGCTTTTCCAATACCTTTTCGTGCGCACCTTCGCTATAATCACAATTAAAACGTATCATTGCCGCTTGTCTCCTCTTCCCTGTCTTTTTCTATTTATATACAAATACTCTTTTGTTCTGACCGGCACAACGCCGTTTTCATTTAATATTTTACTAAATTTCCCATATAATACAAGCCTTATCGCATTATTTATTCAAGTCCTGCACGAATCAAACCGCTTGGAAGGGATGGGCATAACGGGGAGGGATGGGAAAGAGGAGGGAGCGGCGGCAGAAGGGTGGGACGGGAAAGGGCCGGTGGCAAGTGGTTTTCCGTGCTGGTTTCGGAAAATGGATTTTCTAAATATTCCGGTAAAATAGCGTGAACTGGACGCAACCGCCCGCAATTCGCCATCCGGGCTCATAGCGGGCTTTTGGTGACATCCATGTCCCCAAATTGCTGTTTGGTGGACGGAATATTAAGAAAATCTCATTTCCCTGCACGAAGCATCGGCAAAACCACTTGCCACCGGCTCTTTCCCGTCCCGCCCTCCTGCCGCCGCCCCGTCCCCTTTCCCATCCCGCCCCGTTATGCCCCGGCTCTTCCAGGTAATTTTCCGCATGCGATTCTTGTAAGTCCATTGTATCCTTTTATATCTTACGTTATAATCAAAATAAAAACGGAGGAATTTGCCATGACAACATCTGTTACAAGGGAGGACGCCCTTTCTCTTCTCAAAAAATATAACAAGGAACCTTTCCATCTCCTGCACGCTTACACGGTAGAGGGCGTTATGAGATGGTATGCGAAGGAAATGGGGTATGCGGAAGAAGAGGAGTATTGGGCGCTTACGGGTCTGCTTCATGATGTGGATTTTGAAGTCTATCCGGAAGAACATTGCAAAAAAGCGCCGGAACTTCTTGCGGAAATCGATGCCGGCGAAGATATGATTCATTCCGTCTGCAGCCACGGATACGGCCTGTGCTGTGACATCGAACCGGTACATCCAATGGAAAAAATTCTTTTCGCCGCAGACGAACTGACCGGGCTGATCGGAGCGGCAGCCAGAATGCGCCCTTCCAAAAGCGTTATGGATATGGAAGTTTCCAGTCTGAAAAAGAAATTCAAAGACAAACGTTTTGCTGCTGGATGTTCCAGGGATGTCATTCGGCAAGGCGCGGAAAAGCTGGACTGGGAGCTGGATGAACTTTTTTCCAAAACTATCGAAGCCATGAAGTCCTGCGAGGCGGAAGTAGCCCGTCAGATGGAGGAGGTATAAAAAGCCATGGATAAGAAACAGACCGATTCCCCCGGCGGCCCTTACCGAAAGCCCAAGCAAATTGCCGCCTGGATATGCATCATTTCCCTCGTCGCCCTATACATCGCCACCTTCCTGACCGCGATCCTGGATGCTCCCGGCTCCGGCACCCTCTTCCGCACCTGCCTCGGCGCCACCATCGTCCTTCCCACGCTTTTATGGATGTATCTGTGGCTTTACCGCAGACTGAGAGACAGAGATAAGTAAACTTTCTGCCTTGTAAATATCTGTATTATATGAATCAAAATAAAATTAAGGATGGAAAAGCAATGGAAAACGGACAAAGAGAAACGGATTACCGGGAAACAGCAAATGATGACCAGATAAATAATGGCGGTTATACAGAAAATCCTTTTGAAAATATGGAGGACGGGTTATGCAAGAGATGCAGATGCAGAACCATAGACCGGAGTGAAAACCCGGAGTCCATTTTATGCCGGGACTGCCGGGAAGAATTGATCCGGTTGAAAATTCCGCATTTATTTTACTTGATTGGTGCCGTCGTCATTCTATTGGCAGCGCTTACATTCGCGACTTCCATGAAAGGGCTGAACAATCTGTCCGCCTACCACAAGTCTAAAGGCATGGCGGAAGACGGCTATATCATTACGGTATTGGACAATCTGCTGTATATTTTAGAGGAAAATCCCCAAAACAAAAATCTTGCCATAAGGCTTGCGGATTTGGGGATGAAATATGCCTATTACGATTACGCGGCCTATGCCATAGACAATTATCTGGCCGGAAAAGAAGTTTCGGACAGCGAGTATGATAAGCTAACTTCATACATAAGAAAATTAGATGCTTATTATGCCACATATGATTTATACGAAGAAATCGGAGAAAAAATTCTTAGCAATGCAGCCAATACAGAAGATACGGACAAAATTCTGGAAGAATTCAGACGTGAATTATCCGAATACATCGGCGAAGGCGGATACGACCAGGCATTACTCTATTATTACCTCGGGTATATGTCCATCGATGAAAAAGAAAGAATCTCCTATCTGCAAGAGTGTATCAACCGGAATCCTTACTTTTATGATGCACAGGCGCAGATTGCCACCTACTACCGCCGAAACGGCGAACTGGAAAAAGCAAGACGGCAGCTGGAAGAAATATATCAAGTAAATAAAGAGGATTATGCCGTCCTAAGGTCTTATGCCACGTTAGAACTTGTGGAAGGAAATCTGGCACAAGGACTTGATTACGCATCCAAGGCCTATTCCATTTATCCAGAGGGAGACTACGTTATAGATACTTATATCGTTGCCCTGGCGGCAAACGGCATGATGGAAGAAGCACAAAGACTTGTAGAACAATATGAAAAAGATTATATGTTCGATGATGACCTGTATGATTTTCTGGACGGGAATATGACGCTGGAAGAATATTATATAGGATAAAAAGCAAAGGAGTTTTATCGTCATGATTATACCAGGAATACTAATATCCCTGCTAACCTTTCCGGGAGTTGCCGTCCACGAACTGGCGCATCAAATCTGCTGCAGCATATGCCGGATTCCGGTTTATGAAGTAAAATACTTCCAGCTAAAAAACCCTTGCGGCTACGTTCTGCACGAAACGACTTCCAATCCCTGGAAAAACCTGCTCACCGGCCTCGGCCCATTTTTTGTCAACACGCTTTTAGGGATTCTGGTCACCCTGCCCGCTTATGCCAATGTCTTCGGCTACGGCTCCGACCTCCATCCATTCATAAAACTGTGCAGCTATCTCCTCTACTGGCTTGGCGTATCCATCCTGATGCACGCCTTCCCCAGCACCGGAGACGCCCAATCACTGGTCAGGAACGTCCTGAAAAACAAAGACGTCCACATCCTCGCCAAAGCAGTAACCGCGCCTTTTATCGGACTCATATACCTTGGCGCATTCGGCTCCATGTTCTGGCTGGACTTAGCCTACGGCATCAGCATATCCATGCTTCTCCCCAGACTAATCAGCACATGGCTGTTCTAGCAGATGTGTAGTGGTTGAAGTGATAAACTAAAATTGCCCCCCAATCACCCCCAAAACGAACAGGCATAACATCAGGCGGATGGGAATAGAAAGGGCATCTGGCGGCGGAGTGTTGGTGAGAACGGTTTTTGCACGATGGAGATGAGACTCTTCCCAAGAGGCTCATCGGAATGTCCCGTGCAACAAGTGATCACCAACATCTCTGCCGCCAGATGCCCTTTCTATTCCCATCCGCCGGGACTCTTCTATTCCCCCCGGCACTCTCCAATTCCCCTCTCACTCAACCCCCATTCCCCTAAGTTCTTCCACTGCCTGTTCCCTATTCCTAAAGTGGATCGTCCGCATCCCCAGCGCTTCCGCCGGCGGCAGATTTTTCTCCGTATCATCCAGAAAAACGCACTCTTCCGGCTTCAAATCATACCGTTCCAGCAAAAGCCGGTAGATTTCCGGTTCCGGCTTTACCACCTTATCCCGGAAGGAAAGAATACCTCCGTCCACATAATCCAGAAAATCCAGGACATCTTTACAGTCCTCATATGCCTTATGAGCAAAATTAGAAAGCACCAGTACCCGGTATCCTTTTTCTTTCAGTTCCTGTATCCACGGTATGGCATAGTCATACCTGACCAGCATTCCGTTAATGTTGTCCAGCGTTTCCCTCAATTCCTTTTCAATGCCCGGATCGTTTTCTATAAATAAATTTAAAATTTCCTCATCGGACAACGCGCCTCTGTCGTGTTCCTGCCAGGAACGGTTTCCTACCGTTGCCTTTACCAACCTTTGAAAAATCTCTTCCGAATATCCGAATCTTAGAAAATATTCCTTCCAGGCAAATCCGGCGAGTACGTTTCCAATATCAAAAATAACCGTCGTTATCATCTTTCTATTTTTACCTCCTTGTATTCTGCTCCATCGCTGTCTGGCATATCACCGCCGGAAATCAGCTCCAGCAGCTTTCTTCCCGCCGCAGACAGCGGGTTCTTCTCATCCGTTACCACGCAAAAATACCTTTGGGGAATGATTTTATTAAACCGCAGGGCAAACAGCCTTCCCGTTTCCAAATATTCCTCCGCAAACTCTTTCATAACGCATCCAATACCCATATTGCGCAAGGTAAACTGCACGATCATGTCGCTGGTCGCCAGCTCAAATTCCGGATTCATCATGACCCCGTTTTCTGCCAGAAAAGAGTCCATAAACTTTCTCGTACTCGTTTTTTTCTCCAGCGAAATGATCGGCAGACTTTCCAACTCCTGCAAATCCAACGTCCTGTTTTTGTAGGAGATAAATTTTAATCCGCCGATAAAAATATCTTCGATCGCTTTCACGCTCATCATCCTGATACCCTGTACGCTGTCGAAAGGCGTACTCACCACGCCGAAATCAATCTTCCCTTTCAGCAGGGAGGCCAGCGTTTCCGGAGTGGGCGCGTTGGATACTGTCACTTTTATTCCCGGATATTTCTCATGGAACCGCTCCAGATAGGGCAATAGATAAAAACGCAGCGTCATGTCGCTGGCTCCGATGCGCAGTTCCCCGATCTCCAGATCCAGCATCTGCATCAGCTTTTTTTCCCCAAGTTCTATTTGTTCATATCCCGCCGATACATATCCGGCCAGGAGTTCTCCCTCCGCCGTCAGCCGCACGCCTCTGGAAGTACGGATAAACAGCCTGGTTCCCACCGCGCTTTCCAGCATTTTTATCGACTGGCTTACCGCCGGCTGGGAGATGGCAAGATGTTCTGCCGCCACAGTCAGGCTCCGGTACTTCGCCACATAATAAAAGACCTTATAATACTCCAGGTGATTTGTCATTTTTTTATTTCTTTCTATATATGATATCGTCTCTCCCCGGCCCGTTGCTTACCATCGTAATCGGATAGCCGATCTGTTCCTCAATAAATTCCACATAAGCTTTGCAGTTTTCCGGCAATTTTTCATATTCCCTGATTCCACGAATATCACATTTCCATCCGGGAAGCGTCCGCAGTACCGGTTTTGCCTTTTCCAGCTTTACCGTTACGGGAAAGTCCGTCACTTCTTCCCCATCGATTTCGTACGCCACACAAACGGGGATCTCATCCAGATAACCGAGTACATCCAATACTGTAAAAGCAACATCCGTAGTTCCTTGCAGCCGGCATCCGTATTTGGAAGCCACGCAGTCAAACCATCCCATCCTCCTTGGCCTCCCGGTGGTCGCTCCATATTCGCCGCCGTCCCCGCCGCGCCGTCTCAACTCCTCTGCCTCTTCGCCAAAAATTTCCGATACAAAGGCACCCGCACCCACCGCCGAAGAATATGCCTTGCAGACCGTAATGATCTCTTTGATCTCATAGGGCGGAATCCCTGCCCCGATAGCCCCATATGCCGCCAGCGTGGAAGAAGACGTCACCATAGGATAAATGCCGTGATCGGGATCTTTTAAAGTTCCCAACTGTCCTTCTAAAAGAATTGTCTTATTTTCCTTCAATGCCCGGTTCAGGTAAGCGGGTACATCGCATACGTAAGGCGCTACCATCTCCCGATAATCGCACAGAGTGGCAAAAAGCTCCTCTTTATCGATGGGCGGCTTATGGTAGAGATGCTCCAATAGCACATTTTTCATCTCCAAGGTCTTCTCCACCTTTTCTTTCAGCCGTTCCTCATCAAAAAGCTCGCTCACCTGGAATCCGGTCTTTGCATATTTATCGGAATAAAAAGGCGCGATGCCCGATTTCGTGGAACCAAAAGAATTTTTTCCTAACCGCTCTTCCTCATATTGGTCAAATAAAATATGGTATGGCATCACGATCTGCGCCCTGTCTGACACTAAAATCCTGGGCATAGGAACCCCTCTGCCCGTCAAAGTTTCTATTTCCCGGAAAAGCACCGGAATATTCAGGGCGACCCCGTTGCCGATCACGCTGGTTGTATGCCCGTAAAATACTCCTGACGGCAATGTATGAAGTGCAAATTTGCCATAATCGTTCACAATCGTGTGCCCTGCGTTCGCACCTCCCTGAAAACGGACAATAATATCCGCCTCTTTCGCCAGCATATCCGTAATCTTTCCTTTTCCTTCGTCGCCCCAGTTAGCGCCTACCACTGCTTTTACCATAATATGATTCCTCCTGTATCCATCCGTCTTTCCAGCTCTTATCATGCAAAGCAATTCCCCAGCCTTTTACCAGATGATTATACCCGATATCATATTATAAGTAAAATCAATATATATTATGCTTGTTATAAGAATAATTTATTTCTTTTTTAGCATAGGGCAATTCCAAGTATTTATTCCTTCCCATCCCAGCAATAGGTGCAAAGCTTGCACCGGTCAATTCCCACTGACTCTATCATATCATCCAGCCGGTGATAACGCAGGGAAGTAAAATTAAGCTTCTCTCCCACACGCTTTACCATTTCTTTATATTCCTCCGTCTCCGGATTGGAATAAGCTTCCAGGCGGGTATACCTGCCTTCCCTTTCCAGCTCTTTCAAAACCTGGCGGGTAATCAGATCCATCTCCGAGGTGGAACGTGAAAAATTCAAGTACTTACAGCCATACAGCAAAGGCGGACAGGCCGGGCGAATATGCACTTCCTTTGCACCGCTCTGATAAAGGAATTCCGTGGTCTCCCTCATCTGCGTCCCCCGGACGATGGAATCGTCAATCAGCAGAAGGCTCTTGTTCTGAATAAGATCATGCACCGGTATCAGCTTCATTTTCGCGATCAGATTCCTTTTGCTCTGTATCGTAGGCGTAAAAGACCGGGGCCAGGTAGGCGTATACTTAATAAAGGGACGGGAAAACGGGATACCCGACTCATTGGAATATCCGATGGCATGCGCCGTGCCGGAATCCGGCACCCCGGCCACAATATCCGGCTTTATATCGTCCCGTTTCGCCAGCAGAGCACCGCACCGGTAGCGCATTTCCTCCACGCTGATGCCCTCATAAGAAGAAGAAGGATAGCCATAATATACCCATAAAAACGTGCATATTTTCATATCCTTTCCGGGAGCCGCCAAAGTATGGATGCTATCCGGGGTCACGATAACGATTTCCCCCGGACCCAATTCCTTTTCTTCCACATATCCCAGATTCAGATAGGCAAAGCTTTCGAAGGATATGCAATAAGAATCTTCTTTTTTCCCGATGGATACCGGAGTTCTTCCCAACCTGTCCCGCGCCGCATAGATTCCCTTTGGCGTCATCAGAAGAATCGTCATGGAACCCTCGATCAATTCCTGCGCATATTGAATGCCTTCCACCAGATTTTCCCTTTGATTGATGATCGCTGCTACCAATTCCGTAGCATTGATATCCCCGCCGCTCATTTCCAGGAAATGCGCATTCCCGTTTTTGAATATCCGATCCACGATCTGATCCGTATTATTGATTTTCCCCACCGTCTCTATCGCATAAGTTCCATGATGGGAACGGACGATCAGAGGCTGCGGCTCATAATCGGAAATACAGCCGATCCCCATATATCCTTCCATCTCGTTCACATCTTTATCAAATTTGGTACGGAAAGGCGCGTTCTCAATATTATGTATGGAACGGTCAAACCCTTTTTCTCCATAAACTGCCATTCCGGCTCTTCTCGTCCCCAGATGGGAATGATAGTCCGTCCCGAAAAACAGATCAAACATGCAATCGTTCTTCGACGCCACTCCAAAAAATCCACCCATACCTCTAACTTTACTCCTTTCTGTCTCTTCCATTGCAAGTGCAAAAAGCGCATCCTCAAAGCCGCCGCAACACTGTGGCCTTAAAAATACGCTTATTTCCGTCTTTTTTTATACATGAATCTCCGCTTTTATGCCAAGCAGTTCTTCATTTTCTTTCAAAATCGGCTCCATTACATTTTTCAGGAAAGATTCCACCTGTTCTCGGGAGCGGCCGATATATCTGGAAGGATCCATCGTCTTGCGCAGATCTTCCAAAGTCATATTAAATGCAGGATCTGCCGCGATCAACTCCAGCAGATTGTTTTCCCCGCCTTCCACTTTCACATTTTTTCCCGCTTCCATAGAAAGAATGCGAATCCTTTCATGCAATTCCTGCCTGTCGCCTCCAGCCTTTACCGCATCCATCATGATATTTTCCGTCGCCATAAAAGGCAGTTCGCTCATCAGTCTTTTCTCGATCACTTTCGGATATACCACAAGCCCGTCCACTACATTCAGGCACAAATCCAATATTCCGTCTACAGCAAGAAATCCTTCCGGAATGGAAAGCCTCTTATTGGCCGAATCGTCTAAGGTTCGTTCAAACCACTGGGTCGCCGAAGTGATCGCCGGATTTAAGGCATCTATCATCACATATCTGGATAAAGAAGCAATTCGCTCGCTCCTCATGGGATTGCGTTTATATGCCATAGCGGAAGAACCGATCTGCCCTTTTTCAAAAGGCTCCTCCACTTCTTTCAAATGCTGTAAAAGGCGGATATCATTGGACATCTTATGAGCGCTGGCCGCAATGCCCGCCAGCACATTTGCCACTCTCGTATCCACTTTCCGCGAATAAGTCTGGCCCGATACGGGATAGCATTCCCGGAAGCCCATTTTTTCCGCAATCATGGGATCAATCTTGTCGATCAACTCCTGATTTCCATCAAACAGTTCCAGAAAAGAAGCCTGTGTCCCTGTCGTTCCCTTCGACCCGAGCAGCTTCATATGGGACAGCACATGATCCAGGTCTTCCAGATCCAGGCAAAACTCCTGCAGCCATAAAGTCGCCCTTTTTCCAACGGAAGTCGGCTGGGCCGGCTGGAAATGAGTAAATGCCAGCGTAGGCTGCGCCTTATATCTGTCCGCAAAGTCCGCCAGTTCTTTCATCACATTCACCAGCTTCTTCTTCACCAGTTCCAGCGCCTTCGTCATTACGATAATATCCGTATTATCGCCCACATAGCAGGAGGTCGCTCCCAGATGGATGATCCCCTTCGCCTTGGGACATTGCACGCCATACGCATATACATGGCTCATGACATCGTGGCGCACTTCCTTTTCCCGCGCTTTTGCTACATCATAATTAATATCCTCCGCATGGGCTTTTAATTCGTCGATCTGCTCCTGCGTAATATTGAGTCCCAATTCCTTTTCCGTTTCCGCCAAAGCGATCCACAGCTTCCTCCACGTCCTGAATTTCATATCAGGGGAAAAAATATACTGCATCTCCTTACTGGCATAGCGCTCGGAAAGAGGACTCTGATATCTGTCCGTACTCATATGGCCTCTCCTTTTACCAATTTTTTATCCCGGAAATTCTCTTTATGCCAAACCGAGGCGTTTGAATACCTCGTTATATGCTTCTTCCACATTGCCAAGATCCCTGCGGAAACGGTCTTTATCCAATTTTTCATTCGTATGTACGTCCCAGAGTCTGCAAGTATCCGGCGATGTTTCGTCCGCCAGCAGAATTTCCCCATGGAAACGCCCAAACTCGATTTTAAAATCGATCAGTTTTATATCGGCCTGAAGGAAATATGCCTTCAACACTTCGTTCACCTTAAAAGCATACTTTTTAATGGTTTCTATCTCATCCCAGTCCGCAAGGCCAAGAGCTACTGCAAAATAGCTGTTGATCAGCGGATCGCCCAGTTCGTCGTTTTTATAGCTGAATTCAATGGTCGGCTCTTTAAACGGAGTTCCCTCCGGCACGCCCAGCCTTTTAGAAAAACTGCCCGCCGCCACATTACGGATAATCACTTCAAGAGGCACGATCTCCACTTTCTTTACTGCAGTTTCCCTGTCGCTCAATTCCTCAATAAAATGAGTTGGCACCCCTTCTTTTTCCAACATCTGAAATACATGGTTCGTCATGCGGTTGTTGATAACGCCTTTCCCCACGATCGTCCCTTTTTTCTCTCCGTTAAAAGCCGTAGCATCGTCTTTATAATCCACGATGACAACATCAGGATCTTCCGTCGCAAATACCTTCTTCGCTTTTCCTTCATAAAGCTGTTCCAGTTTCTTCATTCTTTCCTCCGTCCTGCCTTGCCGGCAAAATAAATTGCTAACCAACTTTCCATATGAAGTATATAACAGTTGTTTTTATAAGTCAAATATTCATTTTTCCTAAAATTTCAATTTAGTAGTTGACAAAACGACAAAAAGCGTTTAGAATAATTTTTGCGTGCAGGAATGGCGGAATTGGCAGACGCGCACGGTTCAGGTCCGTGTGATAGCAATATCATGAGGGTTCAAGTCCCTTTTCCTGCAGTGGAATGAAAAACTCCGAAATGCTGATAGAATCAGAATTTCGGAGTTTTTCTTTTTCTGATATGGTATTATTTTGAGTTGCTATGAAAACCGGTGTCCTATTCTTCGTTACAGTTTATAATTCTTATTTATTCAATGCGCGCCGCTATATACGCATTCTCAAGATTTCCGTTTGGAATATGCACCCATACCCTTGTATTCGGTTTCGGCGCAAGCCCTATCCCATCGTTTACAAGATATTCCCCTCCATCCATCTGTACCATGTATTTTATCTTTCTTCTATGCATTTTTGTTCCTGTAACAACTGCCATGCGGTCATTATTTATGACCCGTTCCAGTTTTTTGTTAATGAACATTTCTATACTGTCAATTATAAATTTATTCGTGTCAAACATAAGTTATCTCCTGTTTATATACTGATATGTTTCGCGCGGGAGTTCTCTGAGTTCCCTCATCAGCTGTGCCGCCGTACTTTCATTCGTGACATTCGGCAGACTTACGTTATATGTATTGTTTTGGATCTGATGATAATTACTGGTATTGTTAATTGTTTCTATAACTCTATCCATGGATTCCGCAACCTTGAACATGGCATTAGTAGGTCTGAGGAATACATCTCTATTTTCCCTGAAATACTCATCGAATTTCTTTGCCATCCAATATTCTTTGTCACCTGGGTTCAGCGGCCTTATCTCTGTCCCATCAGCAAGCCTTATCGTCCCCTCATCGTATGCCTTTCCGACAATTTCCCCTTCGTTGTTCATGATGTGTTTTGTCTGCTCTTCATTGAAAACGACTGTGCCTTCTGCAAACGCATGGCTGGCGGTGCCTTTCGCATGTGGGGAAACAAGGATGGGATTTCCGGATACTGTGTTCCCGGATACGGAGCCTCCTGCTGCGGAAAGGGATGACTCTGCCGTCTTTGCAAGGGAATGCAATGCGCTTGCGGCAGCTTCGCATTTCTTCTGTATGATCTCCGCCATTTTTGTGACAAGATCAATGATTTTGTCGCATATGGTCTGGATGGAGTTGTCGCCGTCCGTTGCAAAGTCGTTGAATGCCTTTAACCACGGGTCTTCCAGCTTTGCGTCAACGGCATCCCCGCCAGTCTGCATGATGTCTATAATGCTTCCCGGCTTCCCGTCGGATGCGGAACTGCCGTCGGTGCTTCCGGCTTCCTGTTTCCCCCTGCCTTCCTTATCCTCACTGTCTCCGCCTTCTACGCCGATGATTTCCGCAAGGCGTGTCCGCAGGTTCTCCCATGCAGGGATATATTCCTCATTGATGACATCGATCTGTCCCGTAAAATAACTATTTCCTAAATCCAATGCCGTCTTTAACTTGCCCATCTGCTCGTCAATGGATGCCACTGCTTCTGAAATGGCAGATGCAAGCCCAAGAAAGCCGGTTCCCGCTGCTCCTTCCATCCCCTCCCCGCCAGGCATTGCGGCACCGTCCGTACTGGGCGCGGATGCAGAGCCGATGATGGAAGAGAAGTCAATGTTTTTGAATTCGCCGCATTTCGAGGCGATTTCACCGAATGCCTGTGCCATGTCCATTAGTTTCTGTGCATAGCCTTCCTCACTGATTTCAGGGAAGGTTATGCTGTTGAACAATGCAATGAGTTCGCCGATCAGGGTTTTCAGGTTCCCAAGCTCCGTATTCAGAGGAGCTATGCTTTGGGACATATTGCGGACACTTTCCTGTATGTTTCCTGCGGCGGCAGATGCTTCTCCCGCACTTGTAGAAAGAGTGCTTGCGGATTCGCCGATACCGCCAATGCTTTCTTCCAGCCCTTCCAGTGTTACAGCGCCAAGGTCCTCAAACGCGCCTTTTGTTGCATTAAGGTAGCTGATGGATTCCGTGCTGATGCCGGACAGTCGGGAGAGCTGCTCGAGTACGCCGTCATTTCCACGGCTCATGTCCGCAAGGATGCCGATATAGGCGGTCTTTAGTTTTTCAAATTCTTCCTGCGAGCCGCTTAACAGGGCGTCCATGTTGATGCCGAGTTCGGAAAGGCTTGCTTCCAGTTTTGCGTCTTCCACTTCCTGTTTGGCATCGCGGATGCCGGAAGTATCGGCTTCGTACACCATCTGGCCGTCCTTATA
>ERZ808035.787-NODE-787-length-22650-cov-6.087538_pt1 | contig 22650 bp, 20 predicted proteins | sample MGYA00380189_ERZ808035 | MGnify/ENA primary metagenome ERZ808035 (study PRJEB31490, sample SAMN06133407) | mouse gut metagenome | isolation source: M5_1 | host: mice | place: China: Chengdu | collected 2015-05 ...
GGGAGGATTGATGTTACATGGCGTGGAATGAATTGCGTATCAGTCCGTGTAATCTGTGTCCCAGAGAATGTCTGGCTGACCGTGCAGGCGGCCGGCCGGGCTTTTGTATGGTGGATGACAGGATCTATGTGGCGAGAGCCGCGCTGCATATGTGGGAGGAACCTTGCATATCAGGGGAAAAGGGATCCGGTGCCGTTTTCTTTTCCGGCTGCAGTCTGCGTTGCGTGTACTGTCAGAACTATGAGATTGCGGCGGGCAGGCAGGGAAAACCTGTTTCCGTGAAGCGTCTGGCGGAGATTTTTCTTGAATTGCAGGAAAAAGGCGCGGCGAACATTAATCTGGTGACACCGGATCATTATGTGACGGCTGTGGCGGAAGCTGTGCTTCTCGCAAAAGAGAAAGGGCTTGATCTTCCCGTTGTCTATAATTGCAGCGGTTACGCCAAAAGGGAAGTGATCAGGAATCTGGCAGGTATTGTGGATATTTTTCTGACAGATTTTAAATATATGGACGAGGCGATGGCATCAAACTATTCGTCGGCGCCGGATTATCCGGAGAGAGCAAAGTCAGCGCTGGAAGAAATGGTTAACATAACACGGGATCCAACCTTTGACGAAAGCGGCATGATGCAGAGAGGGGTTATCGTCAGACATCTTCTTTTGCCGGGACATAAGAAGAATGCAAAGGATGTGATCCGGTATGTCTATGAAACTTACGGCGACCGGGTATGGATCAGCCTGATGAACCAGTATACACCCTTTGACAGATTAAAAAATAATCCTGCTTACGGCGGGCTTTGCAGAAGGGTTACGAGAAGAGAATACGAGGCCGTGGTGGATTTTGCTCTCGGTCTGGGTGTCAGGAACGCCTTTATCCAGGAAGGAGATACGGCGGAAGAGAGTTTTATACCGGCTTTTGACGGAGAAGGAGTCTAAGGAGTAACAGCTCATGGTTCTTACAGAAGGAAATTTCTGTGGAAGCGTGGGCTGTTTTTTATGGTATAGGGTTAGCGTGTCAAAAGGTGCTTACGAAAGGCTGAGAGGGCAGATTACACAAAATCTCAGTCTCCTGAGCAAGACAGCTTCACGAACATATTTGTGCAATCTGCCTATGCAAAGTTGACAGAGTACCTCTGATCCTTTTGGCATGAAGGATTAGATCATACATGAAGGATTGAATCACTATGGAATTCAGACATGTATATATAGATATAAAATTCCGCAAGCTATGAAATGAAAGTACAGGCAGAATGACAATATAAGTAAAAAATATGCAAAAATTAAAGTAAATATACAGTTGTTTTCAAGTAAAATTCAAGATAGCATGAAGATGCAAACAGAAAAAATGTTGTAAACATTGATGCTATTTAAAAAAAATAACAGGAGAGAATATACAGAATGCATAAAACATTAAGAACGTGCACCCAATTACTTGAAGAGTACAGAAAAGTAAATTCAAGCAAAAATTCAAGTGAAAAACTGGAATTCTTGTTAGGAGAAAAGTTTCTTTCAGAGGATGGAAGGAAGAAAGATGTTTACAACATTACAGCGCCTTTTGAATGGGACGGGAAAACGCTTCTTGCCGGCAGAGTGGAAGAGCGGGACAGCGAACACTCGGAAGTTGTTTTTTTTGAACAGGAAAAAGAAAGGTGGATACCGGTTGCGGATGCTCCGGTGTTGAAGCTGCAGGATCCATTTGTGGCGAAGGCAGAGGGAATGCTGGTGGTGGGAGGCGTAGAAGTTTTCCCTGACAGTGAGAATCCGGACAGGCTGCGCTGGCGGACAGTTTTCTACAAAGGCAAAAAGCTGAAGGACCTCGAAAGATTCGCAAAAGGACCGGACGGGATGAAGGACATCAGGCTGCTGCAGCTTGGGGACGGCCGGATTTTAACGGCGGTAAGACCCCAGGGAGTTGTAGGCGGACGAGGAAAAATAGGCTTCATGGTGATCAACAGTCTGGAAGAACTGACGGAGGAAAGAATAGAAAATACTCCGGTGCTGGACGGTCAGTTTACAGATGAGGAATGGGGCGGATGCAATGAGATGCATCTTCTGCCGGATGGAAAAATCGGCGTGCTTTCCCACATTGCCTGCTTCGATGAAGAGGGCAACAGACATTATTATCCTTCCTGTTTCGTCTATGATGTGGAGTCGGGAGAGTATACTGCGATGAAAATCATTTCCGAAAGAAGGGATTTCGCACCGGGAGAGAGTAAACGGGCGGATCTGGAAGACGTGGTTTTCAGCGGCGGCCTGGTCAGGAGAACCGACGGGAAGGCGGAACTGTACTGCGGGGTAGGCGATGCGGAAGCGCATGTGCGGATGATAGACGATCCTTTTTCAGGAAAATAAAAACAAAAGAATATGTGCAGGAGCGGCACAAGACCCGCTGGCTGCAGAGCAGGAATTTTTTTTCAAGAAAGCTTTGTGACCCGGTGTAAAACGCTTCAGAATGGAGGAAAGACATGAAAAAGAAAATGGTGGCAGTATTGTTGATGGCGTGCATGGCGGCAAGTATTTTTACAGGCTGCGGCAAGAGCGAGGGCGGAGGCATACAGGTAGTTGATTTCTGGTCGGCGCCCAATCAGGCACAGTATGATTACTGGCTTGCAAAAGCAGAGGCATTCAATGAGACAAAAACGGAAGTAAACGGTAAGGTAATAGAGGTACAGGTGCAGCAGATGCCTGAGTCTCCCTCTTCCGAGGCGGGCATTCAGACGGCGATCTCCACAGGCACGGTTCCGGCCGTTTCCGAAAACATCAATACAGGTTTTGCGGCGACGCTGGCTGAATCAGGTGTAGTCTGTGAACTTCAGGATGAAGACTGGTATAAGCAGATTGTTGCCAACAGAGCCATGGAAACTGCTGTGGAGGGCTGGAAGATAGACGGCAAGCAGTACGTGATTCCGCTTTATATCAATCCTATGGCATTCCAGTGGAATGTGAAGGCATTAAACGCGCTGGGATTTGATGCACCTCCGGCTACCCAGGCAGAATTCGAGGCAGTGATCCAGGCGTTTGCTGATGAGAAGGACGGAAAGATGGCAGAACTCGGCGTGACCCATACTTTCTATCGCCCGGCGCTGCTCCGTGCAGATCAGTGGTGGGAGAGATGGTATGATTTTCAGATGGTATATCAGTCCTACAACGGTGGCGGTAACTGGGTGGATGGAAATACATTGTCACTGAACGCTGAAAACGTAAAGAAAGCCTTTGAATTTATCGGTATTATGGGAAATACCATTATGACAGGTGAGATTACACCCTTGTGGACACTGGATGAAGTGCCGGTTCTGTTCAGTATTAATGCACCCTGGGAAATCAGCCAGTTGAAAGAGGCAGGCAAGGAATATGGTGTGGACTATGTTTACGGTCCTACGATCGTGGAGAATGAAGGCGATACTTCCTATTCCTATGCGGATTCCAAAGGAATCGTATTCTATAAGCACGAGAGCATCACACAGGATGAGCATGACGGTGCGGCGGCATTTGTTTCATGGGTTTACAGTGCCGAAAACTCTGCACAGGCGGATCTGGAATGGCTGAACGCTACCAATATGATGCCTGTCCGCGGTGATATTGCGGAAAATGAGACATTTGCGGCTGTGATGGAAGAACTTCCCGCGTTAAAAGGACTGGCGGAGTATATCCCCAACGCGATTCCGAGTATGTCGCACGCGAAAATGACAGAGATCCAGACGGCTTTGACAGAAGCAGGACTTGCACCTTATATGGAAGAAGTTTTGAATGCAGAGCCTATGAATGCTCCGGATGCTTCAAGCTATGTTGATGCGGCAATGGCGGCTATGAAGACTGCGGGCGGACTTGAATAAAACATTAAGTAACTCTAAGGCAGCAAAGGACGCTGCCTAAGAGTTACTAAATGTTTTAGAGAATGCCTGAGAGGCGGCATTCTCTGTGCGGGGTTGGCATTTAGCAGGACTTAATCGTGGAAAAAAGGCAGCAAAGGACGGCTGCCTAAGAGTTACTAAATGTTTTGGGTTTGGCATTTAGCAGGACTTAATTGTGGAAAAAAGCAGCTAAGGACGGCTGCGAAACCAAAGAGTTATGAATCGTTTTTTTGCAATATGAGGGTTACGAGGAAAGGAAAGAAGGTGCCTGTATGAAGGGATCTCATTTAAAAAATTCAACCGGAAAACGGCAGGAGAGTATACTGGGATGGTTTTTCTGTTCGCCGTATCTGGCTTTTTCGTTTATATTCTTTTTACTGCCTCTTATGTGGGCATTCTGGCTTTCTACAATGGACTGGAACCTGATGTCGGACAATAAGAGGTTTGTGGGGATCGGTAATTTCGCGGAGTTGTTCCGGGACAGCAAGGTTCAGGCGGCGTTTGTGAATTCTTACCGCTATCTGATTCCCATCGTTATTCTTTGTTTTATATTCGGACTGCTTATTGCGCTGCTGGTGGCACAGCTTCCGGAGAAGATCAAAGGGTTTACGGCTGTACTGTTTTTTATCCCATACCTTACTTCCGGCGTGGCAACTTCGGTGGTGGTAAAATATCTGCTGGCATATAACTCTGTTTTCAGCACGTTTTTAAGGGAAAAATACGGTATCGATGTAAACTGGCTTCAGGATAAAAAAGCGGCATTTGTGATCATGGTTATACTGGTTGTCTGGAAGATGTCGGGGTATTACGCATTGTTTATACTTTCCGCCATCGAAGGGATTTCTGAGGACGTGAATGAGGCATGTGCGCTGGACGGGTCCCGCGGACTGCACAAGCTGTTCCATGTGACGCTGCCTATGATCACCCCTACGCTTACGACGGTCATTGTGCTGGCAACCGGGCTTGCTTTTGGCATTTATACGGAGCCCTACCTTCTGACCGGAGGCGGTCCGAATTTGGCCACGACGACCTGGCAGCTTGAGATTTATAATGCGTCGTTTACCAGATACCAGTCGGGTTATGCGGCGGCTATGGCAATTTTAAACGCCATACAGATTTTTATCACTTTGCGGGTTATCAATGTTATTATGGACCGCTTTAACAAGAGATTCGGATGGTAAAAACGGACGTCTTGTATTGAAATGGAGGGTTACCATGAAAAGAAAAAAGACAGTCAGAACGGCAGTGGCAGCCATACTCACGATCATATTGCTGATGATATCACTGTTTCCTTTTTACTATATGATCGTGCAGTCGATCCTTCCCTGGGACAGAATCGACAAGGAACTGCTGCCTGTGGGATTTACTCTGAGAAGCTATGAATATCTGATGGGGACGGGCGGGGCAGGAAAATCCTATATCTGGATAAGGGCGCTGTTGAACTCCCTGATTGTATCGCTGCCCACGGCGGTGATCTCCGTGGTGTGTGGTCTTTTGATCGGTTATGCGGTAACAAAACTGTCACGGTTTAAAGGGAAAAAATTCATTATGGACTCGCTTCTGTTTCAGATGTTTTTTCCGGCCATTATACTGCTTGTGCCGAAATTTATGATTTCCAAAGGCATGTCCAACAGTTATCCGGGTATGATCCTTCCGATGTCGGTATCCACATGGGCTATCTTTATGTACATCAATTATTTCAGGACATTGCCGGATGCCGTATTTGAGGCGGCTAAAATAGATGGAGCCGGGCCGCTTGTCATTATAAGAAAAATTGCGTTTCCCACAACAAAATCTATTACAACGATTGTCTTCCTGTCTATTTTTATGGGCAGGTGGTCGGAACTGATGTGGGATATGCTGATATCGCCCAAAGTTGAAATGCAGACATTGAATGTGCTGATTTCCACGCAGTTTAAGCCTATGGGAAATTATCCCGGCCCTATGTACGCGGCTTCGGTTATTTTGACTTTGCCGATTATTGTATTATTCTTGTGTTTTTCCAAGTATTTTAAGGAAGGTATCAGCTTTATGCTGAAATAGGTGTTATAATGTTAAAAAGATGTGAGTATAATCCGCTGCTGACTCCTGCGGATGTGATACCCAGCGATCCGCGTTTTCAGGTAGACGGTATCTTTAACTGCGGAGTTGCGCAGTACCGGGATGAAATCATACTTTTGTGCCGGGTTGCGGAATCGGTGAAGCAGACGGATGAGAATAAGATCGAGATTCCTGTTGTGGTGAATGAAGACGGGCAGGATGTCATCAAAACAGTCGTATATGATAAAAAAGAACAGCCCGAATTTGATTATTCGGACAGCAGGTCTGTCTTTAAGGTTGGACCGAAGGGGAAAAAGACTACCGCGAATCTTACCTCGCTGTCGCATTTGAGGGTGGCACGCTCTGCAGACGGAATCCATTTTGTACTGGACGAAAAACCTAGTATCATGCCAGTTGCGTCCGAAGAATCATGGGGGATGGAAGATCCCAGGATTACGCAGATCGGAGAGAACTACTATATCAGTTACTCCGCTGTGACGGAAAACGGAGTGTGCGTTTCCCTGATGAAGACAGAGGATTTTAAATCTTTTGAAAGAATGGGTATTATTTTCGGTCCGGAGAATAAGGACGTGGCTATTTTCCCCGAAAAGATCGGCGGGGAATACGTTGCATTTAACAGGCCGGTGCCTTTCGGAATCGGAATGCCTTCCATGTGGCTGGCAAAGTCGCCGGATCTGCTGCATTGGGGTGAACAGAAGCTGTTTATGGCTGTGTCAGAGAAGGGACGCTGGGATGAAGGAAGAGTGGGCGGAGGAGCCGTTCCGATCAGGACAGAGAAAGGGTGGCTCGTGATATACCACGCTGCCGACGCTGCTGACAGATATTGTCTGGGGATTTATCTGCTGGATCTGGAACATCCTGAACAGATTCTGGGGAGTATGGAAGTTCCCTTTATGGAGCCGGAAGCGGACTATGAAAAGGAAGGCTTTTTCGGTAATGTGGTATTTACCTGCGGTGCACTTTTGCAGGAGGGCAATGTGATCATTTATTATGGAGCGGCGGATGATAAGATATGCCGGGCGGATATAGCATTGGATGAGATTTACAGAATGCTGGGATTTGACTGATAAATCGTTTCGTTGAGATCTGTACAATGCCGGGCGTGATTTACTATGATTTTCAGGCGAAAGGGGACATGTATTTGGAAAAAAAGGTTACCATGAAACAATTGGCGGACAGGCTTGGCGTCTCGATCAATGCCGTGTCCCTGGCGCTGAATAATAAAGAAGGAGTCAGCGAGCGGACAAGAAGACAGATCCTTCAGCTTGCCAATGAGACGGGCTATCTGGAACAGTCGAATAAATATAACAAGGCATTTTCCAGCAAAAACATATGTGTTTTGATACGAAAGATTTATTTTCAGGATATGCATTTTTATTCCAGAGTGATCTACGGCATAGAAAGCCAGGCGGATCAGATGGGGTATGACATTATCATTCAGTTTACGGATGATGAAGTAAGTGTGCCTTCCTGTGTGGAAAACCAGAAAGTGGCAGGCATCATTATTGTAGGATCCGTGGAAAAAGAAAGAATAGAAGCGCTCAGTGCGTATGGGATTCCCATGGTAGTAGTTGACAGTACTACTTACGGTTATCAGGTGGACAGTGTTCTGTCTGATAACCGCAGCGGTGCTTTTTTTGCCGTGAATCAGCTGATCAGGAGCGGATACCGTAAAATAGGATTTTTCGGGGATCTGGATTATTCCCTCAGCATTAAGGAGCGGTTCTTCGGATACGCGGAAGCTATGGTGGGGATCATGCCGGACGGGGCGATGCAGACGGCATTACTGGAATGCATGAAATATTCCCTGTTGAAAAATATTGAACAGCATGTACTGAACAAGAACGTGGAAGCGATCACAGAACTTTTGCAGACGGTGGAAGAACTGCCGGAAGTCTTTATGTGCTCCAATGACAGGGCGGCGATCGTACTTATGAATGCGTTGAGGGCATGTGGGTATCGGATTCCGGAGGACATCGGTATTGTGGGGTTTGACGATATGGAGATCAGTACGATGGTGGTTCCCACATTGACTACTATGCATATTGCAAAGAAAAATATGGGAATGAAGGCCGTGCAGACTTTGCAGTGGCGGCTTCAGAACCGGAAGGCAAAGCAGGAAAAAATTATCCTGCCGGTGGAGATGGTGGTGAGAGAATCGGTTCGGCTGGACCGGTGATTCATACAAAGCTGCCGGTGCAGGCTGCAATTTAAATACTCTGTAGGATCACGCATGAAGATCGTGATGATTGACAGGGTATTTTTTTTATGATAATGTATAGACTGACAGTCGGTCTGTATGCAAGGCATATAGATCGGTCAAAAGTGAAGAGAGAAGAAAGTATTGCAGGCAGGCTTGCGATATGCAGGAGGGAGTACTGCGAAAAACATATTTTTGAAGGCGGATTTAAAATGATTAGAAAACTACTGGAAAATGATATCCGGCACAATAAGCTGTTGTCAGGCGCAACGGTCTTTTTCATGACGGTATCTGCTATGTTGATTGCTCTTACAGCGCTGCTGTTTTCAGGATTGACAGGAGCCGTGGATGATCTGATGGAGAGGGCGCAGGTTCCGGATTATATGCAGATGCATACCGGCAGTAAAATTTCCCGGGAGGATGAAGAAAGAATTTTTCGTTTTGCGAAGAACTGTGAGGCAGTTCAGGCGTGGCAGATCAGCCCCTTCCTGAATCTGGACAACGGCGGGATCATGCTTGGAGGAAAAAGTCTTGCGGACAGCACTCAGGATAACGGACTGGCCGTACAGGGAAAGACGTTTGATCATTTGCTGGACGTGGAAAATGAAATACCGGATGTCCTGCCGGGAGAGGTCTATGTGCCGGTCTGCTATCGGTCTCTCTATGACCTGTCGGTGGGAGATGTCATGATAATCGGACATACTGCGGGAGAAGGAGATCAGGAACTTATGATTGCGGGGTTTATCAAGGACGCACAGATGAATTCCATGATGGCATCCTCCAAAAGATTTCTTGTGCATGAAGCCGACTATGAGAAAATAAAGGGGCAGGAAGAAGGCAGTGTACGAAACGGAGCGCGGGAGGAATATTTGATTGAATTTCTTTTGGCAGAGGGAGCCGATATCAGTGCGTTTGGTACGGCATATGCAGCGGCGGAACTTCCGGCAAACGGACCGGCGGTCACAAAGCCGCTGGTGCGGATGATGAACGGGCTGTCGGACGGAACGATGATTTTTGTGATCTTTCTTGCCGGCATCGTTGTATTGCTGATTTCTTTGCTCTGTATCCGTTTTATGCTGTTTTTACAGATGGAACGGGACAGGAAAGAAGTGGGGATGCTGAAAGCATTGGGAATCGGGAAAGTTCAGATTTGCAGAATCTATTTTGCAAAATACATTCTGTTTTCTGCTTGCGGGATGGCGCTGGGGCTTCCGACAGCCTGCTTTTTAAAAATTCCACTGGAAAAACAGATACGGGAGCTATACGGAGCATCCTCAGGCGGATTAAAAATGATCCTGTTGGCGCTTTTGTCCGTTTGGGCCGCAGAGGGGATTCTGCTGCTTTCTGTCAGACATTCTTTGAAAAAGACCGAGAAACTGACTGTTTTGGACGCGCTTTTCAGGGCGCAGGAAAAGAAAAGAGGAAAAGGACAGTCCTGTATAGTTGCTTTTGTGGTGGCAGGCGGTATTTTTTTGGCGCTTGTGCCCCGAAACTTATACAGTACCATGTCAGCACCGGAGTTTGTAACCTATATGGGAATCGGGCAGGCACAGATCCGCATGGATGTACGGCAGCCGGAAGGGGTGGACACTGTTCTGGCGGGGGACGGATGGCAGACAGATAGAAGCGGCACAGCGGAGCAGATTGCCCAAGCTCTGGCGCGGGATGCACAGGTGGAAAGGTATGCGTTGCTGCGAACACTGTCCTGTGTGATGATTTCGGAGGAGGGAAAGGCAGTCAATCTGGCAGTGGAAACGGGAGACCACAGCGTATTCCCCATAATTGTCAGCGAGGGGAAACTGCCCGAAGAAGAGAACGAAATCGCCCTGTCTTCTATGAATGCGGAGGAACTGGGACTGGGCATCGGGGAAACCATGCATTTGAAAAGCGGCACAGAGGAGGCGGATTATACTGTCTGCGGGATATACGCTGACATTACAAACGGTGGAAAAACTGCGAAGGCATACCGGCTGGAAGGTGATGCACCTGTTGTATGGAGCGTTCTGTATGTTTCTTTAAAAGATGATACGGTAAAAGAGCATTGGATAGAAGAATACCGGAATATGGGGGCGGATGTTATCGACCTTGCGGATTATGTACAGGGTACGTATGGGCAGACACTGAAGCAGCTTCAACTGGCATCGCGGGTGGCGCTTGGTATATCACTGTCAGTCATATTCGTAGTGGTGATGCTGTTTACAAGGATGACAACAGAGCAGGAACGATACCTGATTTCGCTCCATAAGGCGTTGGGTTTTACCGCTATTGAGATAAGACACCGCTATTTTCTGAAGGGAATGTCTCTTGTCGTATTGGGAATCGCCGGGGGGATTCTGGCAGGTATCTTGTGTGGTGAAAGGCTTTGCGGGATGGTTTTGCAATCTTTTGGCGCGGCAGGCTTTCAGTTTGTGATCTCAACGGAGAGCGTGGTGCTTAGTGTTTTCGCTTTTTTCCTCACGGGGGCAGCAGCCCTGTGGACGGGGACGGCGGAAATCAAAAAAGTCGGAGCCTTCGAGTGCTGCCGGGCTTTGTGATTTCAGGATTCGGATGTCGGAAGATGCGGGCAGGTTGAGAGGGGGATTGCGCAAAAAATGGGAATTTTATTAAGAGCAGAAAAATTATGCAAGGATTCGATTCTGCATCGGGTTTCTTTTGAAATGCAGACCGGCGAGATGCTGGCGGTCATGGGGCCCTCAGGATCTGGTAAATCCACGCTGTTATATCAGACAGCCGGTATGGATCGGCCTGACGGCGGCCAGGTGTGGCTGAAAGATACGGAAATCACCGGCCTTTCGGAAGATGAGCGGGCGAGACTCCGGCTGCACCGGATGGGCTTCGTGTTCCAGCAGATGAATATGATGGCTAATCTGAACATACTGGATAACATTCTGCTGACAGCGATACAGAAAAACAAGAGTGCGGGAGTGGGCAAAAAATCTCGGGCCGAGTTGACAATGGCCGCAAAAGAACTGATGCGGAAGCTGTCCATAGCAGGTCTGGAAGAACGCAGGATCACGCAGGTTTCCGGTGGACAACTCCAACGGGCCTGTATCTGCCGCAGCATGATGAACGAACCGGAGATTTTGTTTGCGGATGAGCCTACAGGGGCACTGAACAGGAGTGCCGCCGAAGAGGTGATGACAGAACTGACCAGATTGAACCGGGAAGGGACATCGATTCTGCTGGTAACCCATGACAGTAAGGTTGCAAGTGTTTGTAACAGGATTCTGTATCTGCTTGACGGGCAGATTTGCGGTGAACTGCACATGGAGCAGCCGGAGAGCGGGGCGGAAGGGAATGAAAGGCAGCGAGAAGAACGGGTGAACCGGTGGCTTCGGGAGATGGAATGGTGACAGCCGGTTTGAAGAAGTCACGCTGCAGTTGTCTCTTGTAGTACATAGAAGTCACAATTAAGCAAAGAGCGGATCTCGCAAAGTTATTTGCGAAGCAAATTACTTTTGGTATAGGAAATTCCACCGCTTATCCGAGTCCGCGAAGCGGATCTCGTAAAGTTATTTGCGAAGCAAATTACTTTTGGAATAGGAAATTCCACCGCTTATCCGAGTCCGCGAAGCGGATCTCGCAAAGTTAATTTGCGAAGCAAATTTACTTTTTTACGTGTGAAAGATATCTACAGCTTCACAATGGAAAAGAAATTTGCGGATACAAGTGGTGCAGAACACAGAAGTTTGTTATAATAATGAAACCGAATGTAAAAAATCTGAGCCATGGCGTATTTTTACAAGGAGATCTGTATGGGATTATTCAAGAGAAAAATGACAGTAAACACAGCAATTAACATATTCCGATCATCGGAGAATACATATCTGATCGACTGCAGAGAGAAGGCTGAATACAGAAGCGGACATATTTCCGGTTCCATCAACTGTCCCATCGACAAAATAACGGAAGAAAACATACTCCGCAGATTTCCGGATAAAACATCGCAAATTTTTATTGTGGGCAGTTATACACAAAAACCTGGAGCTGCCGTGAAGAAGTTTAAGAATCTGGGATACAAAAATGCTCAGCTTGGAGGATACATGGAAGAACATCATGGTATGATGACAAGATGAGCAGACTGAAAAAGCGGTTCTATAATATAACACTGCCATAATGGCAGAGTTAAATGAAATAAGTTGATTTTACTGGGTTGTTTTTTGGATGTTTTACAATAAAAGAAAGAGGAAAGCGGGGTAGAATTATGGTATACAAATGCAGTGTGTGCGGTTATGTGTTTGATGAGGAGGCGGAAGGCAGAGCATTTTCGGAGTTGACGGAGTGTCCCATGTGTAAGCAGCCGGTAGAAAAATTTGAAAAAGAAGTATCGGAGGGAAAACAGAGCAGGCCCATGAGCGAAGGGGAAGAAAAGGCTCTTAACCAAGACAATGATCTGAGCTATCCGAAGGAAACAAGAAAGACGGACAGTGATTACCGTTACATGAGAGAAATACATGAAATGGCAGTTACCGGAAAATCGGCCATAGAAGCGATGGGAACCCGGATGAAGATGCCGAACTGGGATGATATTCTTATTCTGGGAGCACAGTTAAATCCGCCGCCGCTGGAAGAACATGCGGAAGTGTCCCTGAAAACAGTGATAGGAAAGCATGCCAGGAAGCCGATGGTGCTGGATATGCCGGTATATATTTCCCACATGTCTTTCGGAGCTTTGTCCAGAGAGACTAAGATTGCTCTGGCAAAGGGAAGCGCTATGGCAGGAACCGCGATGTGCAGTGGCGAGGGCGGTGTGCTGCCGGAAGAAAAAGCGGCGGCCCATAAATACATATTTGAATATGTTCCCAATCTGTACAGTGTGACAACGGAAAATCTGACCACCTCCGATGCCATTGAAATAAAGATCGGACAGGGAACGAAACCCGGAATGGGCGGACATCTGCCTGGAAGCAAAGTGACGCCGGAAATCGCGGCAGTCCGCAATAAACCGCTGGGACAGGACGTAATCAGCCCGTCAAAGTTTCCCGGCATCAACTCCAAAGAGGACCTGAAAAATATGGTCAGTATGCTGCGGCAGTGCAGTGACGGCAGACCCATCGGCATCAAGATCGCAGCCGGCAGAATCGAAAAGGATCTGGAATACTGTGTATTTGCCGAGCCGGATTTTATCACCATAGACGGAAGAGGCGGCGCTACCGGAGCATCTCCCGCACTGATCCGGGATTCCACCAGCGTGCCCACGGTGTATGCGCTCTACCGTGCACGGAAATACCTTGACAGCGTAGGTGCAGATATTGATCTGGTAATTACCGGCGGACTTCGGGTTTCTTCGGATTTTGCCAAGGCGATTGCCATGGGAGCGGACGCCGTGGCAGTAGCGTCAGCGGCTATGGTTGCGGCTGCCTGCCAGCAGTACCGTATTTGTGGAAGCGGTATGTGTCCGGCGGGTGTGGCAACACAGGATCCTGAACTCCGTAAAAGACTGCAGGAAGAGGCGGCGGCAAAACGAGTTGCCAATTATCTGAAATGCTCGGCACAGGAACTCAGGACATTTGCAAGGATTACGGGGCATGAGGATATCCATGGATTGTCGGTGGAAGATCTGTGCACCATCAGCAGAGAGATTTCCGAGTATACAAATATTGTACATGCATAGAAAGCAAAACCCCCGAGGCTGCATTTTTGCAGTATCGGGGGACAGATGCGGCGAACCGGAAGGTTTCTTTGTTCCATACCTGCTTTGGAGCGCAGCAATAAGTTCTTGTTTCTTTTACGGGATCAGTCAATGGCTTTTATCCCTGTTTCAGACAGTTTCTTAAGATTTTCGATCATATTAGTGAGCATTTCAGGAGAATGTCCTTCCCATTTGGTTACCTCTGCTACAATTTTCAGAGGTTGCTTTGACCTGTACGATTTTGTTGGATTTCCGGGGAATTTCTTATCTGTGAGATTGGGATCGTCTTCGAAATCCCCTGTCGGCTCGACAACGTATATTCTTTCTGAACCATTTCCCTCCGCCAGTTCGGCTCCCCAGATTGCAGCATCCAAAGTTCCAGCAAAATAAACATATTCTGATATTCTATCGTCATTATAGTTCTTTTTCTTCCCGGTGACTATGAAATCACCTGTTGTTAAATCTGCTTTTGTTCCATGGAAGAAGGAGCCTTTACTAAATACTGTTTTTTCACTCATTTGATGTTCTCCTTTACAAATGATAGATTTGCTTTTATCAATGACATGGGGATTATAGCATATATCAGATAGCTTCACAATGACATACAGGTCTTTTGTCAGACGCCAGGCATACTGATTTCTGATATACGCCAGGCAATGTGGTTTTGGCGCTGATTCAATAAAGAAGCCAGCCGTGTTTCAGCTTTGGGAAATGGGGAAATTGGTTTCCAACGGGAAAGTAACACTCCAATTTCCTGTGATATGTGTATCACTCGTGATAAAATACCCATATGCCTCATATTCAATTAAATCAACATCTGACAAATCGTAAATATACTCCACATACCGCTCTTGATATTCATCATCAGTAGAAAATGAAACACTTGCAATACAGAATATTTCCTCACCCTTGTCATTTTGGAAATAGATATAGCCATGATTATCAGTTTTCAAAACATTTTCATATTTGACTTGTATATGCAGTTTTCCGTCTACATAGCCCATAGCTGTAAGATCCACCCCGTCAACAGGAGAACAAAGGATGCCCGTTGTTTTCAGTGCATGGAAATTGTTCTCGACTTCGCTGTAGTTTGTTCCTCCGGCGCCCAAAATGTATGTTGGGGTAATTGTTTCAGGCGCAGTGCTGATCTTGTTCATGTCCAAATCAGGTAATACTGCGTCATATTTCTGTTTTTTGCTCAATATTTCCCGGACACGAAAAGTAATTTTCTCACCTGTAATGTCTTGTTCATTCCAGTGTGATATAGAAATTAGGAAAGTGGCGGTTTTTGTTTCGGTGTCGTAGCTTATATTTTCACAGGAACTGCTACAATCAAAAGGCGTATTGATGCTAAAGCTGTCAAACAAATCTGTCGTTTCATCAATTCTATCTCCGTCAAGATCTTTTACAGAAATAAAAATCTTTGCTTCGCTGCCCTCAACATAAGCCGAAATGACCGTAAACTCAATCCCATTATCCTCACAGGACATTCTAACAGGCTTTAACTTTTGGGCGATTGTTGGAGATACCGTGTAGAGCAGATTGTAAACCGGGTCAAAATCTGCTGCCGCAAATGCCGGAACAGATATTGTAAAGACAAGAAGCAGGCAGGCGGCCATAGCCCACCACTTAATCCAGCCGGGCTTCTTTGCTTTCTGTTTGTAATTGAGGGCTTCGTCAATATACTTGCTGTCGAGCTCGCTCATAGCGTCGGAAAAATTTTTCGCGTTCATACAAATGCCTCTCTTTCAATCAGATATTGTTTCATTTTTTCGCGGATACGGGTCAGCCGGACGGAGACATTTTTCTCCGAAAGCCCCATAAACTTTGCTATGTCTTTGTAGCTGTCAGCAAACCAGTAGCGGCGCATGAAGATAACACGGTTTTCGACGGTCAGCGTGTCCAGAAAACTTTCAATGATGCGGGCTGACTCTCTGGCTGCAATCTCGGCTTCCACTGTGTTCGGGTCTGCTATACAGGCTTCGATTTCCTCCATGGCAATCGTGTAAGTGCTGTTTCGTTTGGAGGCTTCTTTTCTGTAATAGTTTTTCAGTGAAATGTTCCGAACGATTTTACAGATATAGGATAGCAGCGGGTCTGGTTTCGCCGGGGGTATTGCGTTCCATGCCCCTAAGTAAGCGTCATTGACGCACTCCTCCGCGTCCTGCTTGCTGTTCACAATGTTATACGATAGCTTGTGGCAGACCTTACCATATTTTAGATCCAGCTCCCGTATGCCTTGCTCTGAACGCAAAAAAAACATTTCAATGATTTTTTCATCTTCTATCATCACACCACCTCCTTTGCAGCTTCATCTATATACTACGGTTTTAACGGCAAAAACTACATCAAATTCAAAATTTTTTCAAAAATTATATCATACCTCGCGTGAGATTGCCTGAGGAAGCTTTTGCCGCCCGTGTGGAAGAAAGGAGAGAAGTTAATTTAAGCAGTATCGCAGGCAAGCATGCGATATGCATGGGGATTAGGTTGAAAAATCAGAGATTTTCAACTTTCTATTTAGGCAGTATTGCAATATGTATTGGGATTAGATTGTTTTATGAAAGAAAAGATGCTATACTTTTAAAAACACTTTAATAAAGTATGGGTGGCGAATATGGATCAAAAGAAAATAACCAATATGGAAGTAAAGAAGAAAAACAGGAATGAGGTTTTTCGTTATATCTGTAAGCATGAAACAGTGTCAAACCCTGATATCTCATATAATATGAAGATCAGCCTGCCTACAGCAACACAGATCACAAAGGAACTGATAGCAGAAGGTCTGCTGGAGGAAAAAGGGGAACTGCAGTCAACCGGGGGAAGAAGGGCGAAAGCATTATCAGCGGTTGTCAATGCAAAACTGGCAGTTGGCCTGGATATTACCAAAAACCATATTACATTGCTGCTTACCAATATTGTGGGAGAAATATTGAAATATGAGCGTATCTGCCAGCCATATGCCTCAGATGAGGCTTATTATCAAAAGGTAAACGAAAGGCTGGAACTTTTTCTGGATGAAAGTGGCGCTGACAGAGAAAAGATTTTGGGAGTGGGCATATCGTTTCCGGGCATTATAGATTTGGAGAAAGAAATGATAGCCTATTCTCACATATTAGGTGTGGAGGCGATACCCTTTGAGGCAGTAAGGAGTTTCTTTTCTTACCCGTGTTTTTTCCTGAATGATGCCAATGCGGGGGCATATGCGGAAGGGTTTCACAGAGATGAGGCAGACCGGTTTTTCTATCTTTCTTTGAGCAATACGGTGGGCGGGGCCATTTATGACAGGAATGAGCTGATCCAGGGCAGGAATTTCCGGTGCGGCGAAGTCGGGCATATGACAGTTATTATAGACGGGGAAAGCTGCTATTGTGGAAAAAAGGGATGTCTGGATGCCTATTGCGCTGCATGGCGTTTATCCGGGATGACAGATGGAAAACTGGAACAGTTTTTCACCCTGTTAGACCAGGAGGATGCAGAGGCGGTGAAGATATGGGATTCTTATACCGATTATCTGGCTATTGCAGTGAATAATATTTACATGGTGCTGGACTGTGACATTGTTTTAGGGGGGTATGTTGGAAGCTGCATGGGTACGCACCTTCAGAAACTATGGGATAAAGTGGCCGGGAGAAATACGTTCGGGGAAAAAGAACCCTATGTGAAAGCCTGCAATTATAAGGTGGCGGCGGCAGCATTGGGAGCAGCGCTGAAAGTGATAGAGACATTTGTCAGCCAGATATAAGATAAGGGAGGATCGCTACAGAAAGAGGTTTCAGAAATGAGACTTCTTTTTTTATGGTATAGAAAATTTCTTCGCTTATCCGAGTTCGCGAAGCGGATCTCGCAATCGAACTTGTTCGATTTGTTATTTTGCGAAGCAAATTACTTTTGTGCACATTATTGACAAAAACAGGGATAGTGTTTTGGTAGAAGTGATGAATGTGGATGATTTGCCGAAAATATCTTGACAAAACAGGTCCCCGGAACTATTATAAATACATAATAAAACTATTTAATAAAGTTATAAATAAAGTAGTACATAAAAAAGAAAAGTACTGATGGGATGGATTGATGTAGCGGAATATCAATAGATAAATTTAAAGAAAGATGGAGGAAGTAGTCATGGAAGGAAAAATGAAAGTGGCGGTAATGCTGGGGGTCGGTAAGATGGGATTTGAGGAAAGGGATATCCCGAAGGCAAAAGACAATGAGGTGCTTGTCAAGCTGGAGTATGTGGGGATCTGCGGCAGTGACCTGCATTATTACGAGACAGGGGCGATTGGTGACTATGTGGTAAAGCCGCCCTTTGTACTTGGCCATGAGCCGGGCGGAACAGTTGTGGAAGTGGGGAAGGATGTGAAACACCTGAAAGTTGGCGACAGGGTTGCATTGGAACCGGGTAAGACCTGCGGTCACTGTGAGTTCTGTAAAACAGGGAATTACAATCTCTGCCCGGATGTGGTGTTTTTCGCAACGCCGCCGGTGGACGGGGTATTTCAGGAGTATGTGGCTCACGAAGCCGATCTTTGCTTTAAGCTGCCGGATCATGTAAGTACCATGGAGGGCGCTTTGATTGAGCCTCTGGCAGTAGGATTCCATGCAGCCATGCAAGGCGGCGCAAGGGCAGGACAGACAGCGGTTGTCATGGGCGCAGGCTGTATCGGTCTGGTGACGATGATGGCATTAAAGGCAATGGGCGTGTCCAGGGTGTATGTGGTGGATATCATGGAAAAACGTCTCCGGAAAGCGTTGGAACTGGGGGCAGACGGAGTGATCGATGCCAGCCGGACGGATGCCGTGGAAGAAGTGAGGAAACTGACGGAGGGCAGAGGCTGTGACCTGGCAATAGAGACTGCAGGCACACAGGTGACAACGGTGCAGACGATACATATGACGAAGAAGGGTGCGACAATCGTGCTGGTAGGATATAGCAAGAGCGGGGAAATGACGCTGCCCATGAGCCTTGCGCTGGATAAGGAACTGACCTTCAAGACTGTGTTCCGTTATCGCCATATCTATCCCATGGCAATAGAGGCTGTTGCGGCAGGCAAGGTAAACCTGAAAGGGATTGTGACGGATGTCTTCGGGCTTGATGAGGCACAGAAAGCCATGGACTACAGCGTGAACAATAAAGCGGATATCGTGAAAGCAGTGATACGCATTACGGAATAGTAGTTGGCGTGAAATAAACAGAACCCCGGAAACTGCAACCGGATTGTTTCCGGGGTATCTGTATATGGGGTTGGAAATGGCAGGCAAGGAGGATTGTAATGGAGCAGAAAAATACAGATGTAAGAGTGCCGTTGATCAGTAAGATCGCCTATGGCATGGGGGATGTGGGATGTAATTTCAGCTGGATGTTTGTAGGAAATTTCCTGATGATATTTTATACGGATGTTTTCGGGATAGGGATGAGCGCGGTTGCAGGACTGATGCTGTTTTCAAGGTTTTGGGATGCGGTCAATGATCCTGTAATCGGCGGTTTGAGCGACAAGACGCATACCAGGTGGGGGAGATACCGTCCCTGGCTGTTGATCGCCGCACCGCTGACCGCTCTTGTATTGATGCTGACTTTTTGGGCGCATCCGGACTGGTCGTGTACAGCAAAAATCATATATATGGCAGTTACCTACTGCATTCTGGTATTAGGCTATACCTGCGTCAATATTCCTTACGGAACTTTGTGCGGAGCAATGACGCAGAATATTGAAGAGCGGGCGAAAATCAACACATTCCGGTCTGTCAGTGCGATGATTGCCATCGGCATTATCAATATCATAACGGTTCCCCTGATCGCAGCACTTGGAAAGGGGAATGACAAGAGGGGATATCTTCTGATCGCGGTCATATACGGGTGCATTTTTGCAGCATGTCACATCTTCTGTTTTGCAAAGACAAAAGAAGTTGTGGAAGTGCCGGAGAAAGAAAAAACGTCTTTGAAAGTGCAGTTATCTGCTGTTGTAAAAAACAGGCCGTACTTAATTGCGGTGGCAGGACAGTTCCTGTTCGGGGTGACACTTTATGGGAGAAATGCGGATGCACTCTACTATTTTACATATGTGGAGGGGAATCAGGCATTATTCAGTACCTATTCCCTTTTTATTATCATTCCTTCCATCATCGGTGCGGCCTGCTTTCCGGTGGTGTTCCGGCTGACAAACAATAAAGGGCGCTCTGCTTCCATATTTGCGCTGCTTACGGGGATAAGTATGTTTTGTATGTACTTTTTTACGGTTGGAAAATCACCCGTTCCGTTTTACCTGTTTTCCTGTCTGGCACAGTTTTTCTTTTCCGGGTTTAACACAGCAATCTACGCTATCGTACCGGACTGCGTGGAGTATGGGGAATGGAAGACGGGGCTTCGTAATGATGGTTTCCAGTATGCGTTCATTTCTTTAGGAAATAAGATAGGAATGGCAATCGGCACTTCTGTATTGGCAGCTGTTTTGGGGAGCTTAGGATATGTGGCGAATGAACAGCAGAATCCGGCAGTGCTGGCTGTGATCAAACATTCTTTTACCACGGTTCCCGGTGTGCTGTGGATCATAACAGCGGCAGTTTTATTTTTCTACCGCCTGAATAAGAAAGCTTATAACAAGATCGTGCAGGAGATTCAGGAAAGAAAGGAGAACTAAAAACTGTCTGCACAGGCAGTTACTCCTGCATGATAGAGGACGTGGAAAACGGCAAAGTCGGCGTGTGCTTTATCGCGGTAAACAACGGAATATTGAGAACGAACTGACACAGCTTGCAGAGCCGGCAGAGCGAGAAAAAAGGCGTAAGCCGCCACCGCACAGTAAAACCAAATAGCCAACAGCTAAAAGGGATTTTCCAATTACAGGAAATCCCTTTTTCTATGACTGCATAGCAGGCATTGACCAAAGAAAGGAGCGCCCCCCCCATTGACAGAAAAAAGATATGGAGTGGTAACAGACAAGGCGGCGGGATAGTGAACACCTGCTCCGCCGCCTTGTTTTGGAATTTTATTAGACCGATAAATTGAAATTTGTAATATTAGTTCTTATTTTTCAAAAACTACAAAACCACATTCATAAGGATGGTCGCAATACACACTTTCTTTCTTATCAGTGTGGTATAACATGCTTTTCAGTACAATCAGAAAATCTCCGCCACCCGATAGAATCATATATTCTGCCAGAAAAAACAGCAGTAATTGATTGACCATTACAGAAACTACTGCAACTCCGCCTCCTAAAACTAATGTAGGCATAGCAACCCCCAAGAAATACTGCCATTTTTTCAGCGGTTCTGAACAAGTGCAGTATGGAGAAAAACTACTCCAAATAATTCCAAAATCAATCGAATGAAAATGTTTTTTTGCAAAAAGCCCCCAGGTAATTCCATGTATTAGCTCATGCAGAATGGTTAGACATAAAATAAGCACAATCAATGCTACAACAAATCCCAACGAAAGACAATCCAAATCAAAACCATTCACATGATAGTATATCCAAAATGCTAAAGCCATAAATGGTAGCATAATTAAAAGACATAAAGTCTTTGCTTGTTGTGTATTAATAATTATATTCTTCATTTTATATCCTTTTTGTTGCATTTCAGAATTGAATTTTTCAAAGCAATCTTTACGTTTCAATTCTTTTTCTGTTAATTCTCTTTTGACCTTATGCATACTTAATTCCTCCAAATCCCGATTGTGATTTGATGATTTTTAAGGGAAATATTAGCTGTTATATTTTGCTATTAAAATATCCGCTAACCCTTGAAAACACTAAGTTTATCGCAGGTGAGATTTCCCTTATTGTTTCCCGTGTATTATATCTTCCCACAAGGCATTACGAACCCTGATAAGGGCAAAAATGAGGGGAACATTTTTTATTCCAATACTTGTAATAATTCATATAAACTATCAATACTTCCTTTACTCTTCTCAGTATGTTGTATCCAAATAAATTTACAGTTAGCATTCATTGCAGTTCTTCTGTCTTTTTCTTCATCCCCAATAAAAATCAGCTCTGTAATGGGAAAGGAAAATCTTTCAGAAATCATTTGCAAGCCTTTACAGTTTGGCTTCCTATATCCTGCAACAGTAGATGAAACGTAGTAATCAAAATAGTCCAAAAGTTCTAAGATGTCCCGTCTGAAAATTTCATCAGGCATTGCACTGGGTAAATCTGTCAATACCGCTATTGTATATCCTTTTTCTTTAAGTTTTTGTAACACATTAATTGCCTCCGGATATATTTCCGCTTTTAATCGTAATCCTCTCCAAAAGGCTTCTATGCAGCTTTGAACAGGAATATCCATATGCCAAGGTTCTAATATTTTGGTAAAAATATATTCCGCTGAATACTCAACCTCCCTATAATGAATTCTCGGATTAAATTCTTTTAGCATTTGAAATGATTTTTCAACAACATCTTGTGAAACAGGATACCTAAATTCACGTATAATTTCTTCAAATCCTTTATAATAAAAATCCTCCCATGAGTAAGGCATTCCTACATACTGCATTAATGTTCCACCTAAATCGAAAACTACAACTTTCAAAATTATATCGTATCCTCCACTTTCAAATTTCTTCAGGTAAATTTGTTCCTCATTTTTTATGCTGTACAAGTCTATGTTCCACACTTGTTTTCCTGCAAGAATGAAATCCCAATTGCATAAATACAGTTTGTGCAATGGGTGTATTTCACTCTCAAATGCCGAAGACTTATTGTTGATGTTCAATAATCCACTGTAAGATTTCCTTTTCACCAATATTACCGGATGCCAATGTAAGAATCACATCACTTAACTCATTTTGGCTGTAAGACAATTCATATCCATTTAATGCAAGAAAAATTAACATAACATGCGTGCCAAGTCTTTTGTTTCCGTCCAGCATTGCATGGTTTCTTACCAATCCAAAACAAAGCCGTG
>ERZ808035.790-NODE-790-length-22596-cov-4.121897_pt1 | contig 22596 bp, 23 predicted proteins | sample MGYA00380189_ERZ808035 | MGnify/ENA primary metagenome ERZ808035 (study PRJEB31490, sample SAMN06133407) | mouse gut metagenome | isolation source: M5_1 | host: mice | place: China: Chengdu | collected 2015-05 ...
GACCCCCCGGCGCCACTCCTTCACGGGCGTGCGCCCCTCGGCGTCGCCGAAGCCGACGTCCACCGAGAGCGTGGCGCGCCTCGACACGTGGAGCTCGCCGGCGAGGGCGGCCGCCACCGAGGCGACGACGTGGTCGGAGCCGGCACCGGTGAGAAAGCCGAGGTGCCCGTAGGAGAGGCCCAGGATGGGGGTGCCGGAGTACATGACCATCCCGGCCGCGCGCAGCAGCGTGCCGTCGCCGCCCAGGGAGACCACGAGGTCGGCCCCCTCGGCCGTGACCGCGCCGAGGGGCGCGCGCTCGCCGTCGCGCACCCAGCGGACACCCACACCCTGCCCCTCGAGGTACCGGGTGAGCATCCGGGCGCCCTCGACGGCCTGGGAGCGGGAGTAGTTGGGGACGAGCAGGACCTCCATGGCGGCGCCTCCTGTCAGACGTCTCGAAGGGTGCAGGCAAGCGGGCGGGGCACGGCGCCCTCGCGGGCGACGAGCAGGTGCTCCTGGTTCCCCTTGGCCCCCTTGATGGGGCTCGGGACCCAGCCCTGGACGGCGAGGCCGCACCCGTCGAGGGCGGCCGCCACACGCTCCACGGCCGCGAGGCGGACGGCCGGGTCGCGGACGACGCCACCCTCCCCCACGTCCGCAGGGTCGGCCTCGAACTGGGGCTTCACGAGGACGATGAAGGTCCCCCCGTCCTTGAGGAGGGCGCGCACGGCCCCCACGACCGTGGTCACCGAGGTGAACGAGACGTCGCACACGGCAAGGTCCACGGGTTCGGGGGCATCGTCGCGCCCGGGCAGGTCGCAGATGTTCGTGCGCTCGTGAAGCCGCACGCGGGGGTCGCCCCGGAGGCTCCAGGCGAACTGCGCGTATCCCACGTCCACGGCGTCCACCGATGCGGCGCCACGCTCCAGGAGGAGGTCGGTGAAGCCGCCCGTGGAGCACCCCACGTCGAGGCAGGAGAGCCCCGCGGGGTCCACGGAGAAGGCGTCGAGGGCCGCCGCGAGCTTCTCGGCGCCGCGGCTCACGTGGGGGCGCTGTGCGCGCACGTGGAGCTCGCAGCCCGGCACCACCTGGTCGCCCGGGGCGGAGTAGCGGAACCCGGCCCCGGACACGTCGCCGGCGAGGACCGCCCGCATGGCCTCGTCACGGGAGGCGAAGAGGCCCTGAGCCACCAGCTCGTCGTCGAGCCGACGCCGCTTGGGCACGCCTAGCCCTCCTTCGGCCCGTCGGCCCAGGCGCCGTCGTCGGCGTCGTCCACGGCGCGCCCCACGGCCTCCCGGGCCTCGTCCACGCCATCGGGACGCCCCGGCACGGCCATGCCGCCGCCCTCGGACGCACGCTCGTCGAGGAGCTCCCCGGCGACGTCGCCGCCGGTCTTCTCCTGCGCCTTCACGAGGTCCTCGGCGGCGAGGCCCGCCATGCGCTCCTTCTCGGCGGGCGAGAAGTCCGTGCGGTCCACGAGCTCCACGGCCTTGGAGCCGAGGGCGATGGCCTCGTCGAAGAGGTCGAGGGAGCGCTCGAGGGAGGTGTCCTTGGCGCGCACGTCGCTCACGATCTGGTCGAGGCGGTCGGTGACCTCCTCGAAGCCGCGGTGCGCGCGCTCGGAGCGGGCGCCCACGTCAGGCCCCCGCCACGTCGGCGTCCACGGCCTCCGCGGCAGCGTCGTCGGCGGCCGCGGCGTCGACCGCCTCGGCCTCGAGCTCCGGGTCGTCGCCGGCCTGGGCCGCCAGGGCCTCGGCCTCCGCGGCGGCGCGCTGCTCGCGGGCGCGGGCCACGAGGTCCACACCGGACCCCATGTCGCGCTGCAGGCGCCCGAGGACCCCGTTCACGAACGAGAAGGAGTCGTCGCCGCCGAAGACCTTGGAGAGGCGTACGGCCTCGTCGATGGCCACGGCGTCGCCCACGGCGTCCTCGTAGAGGAGCTCGTAGAGGGCGATGCGGAGGATGTTGCGGTCGACCGAGGCCATGCGGGCGACGGACCAGTTGCGGGCGACCGTGCCGAGGACGAGGTCGAGGTCGTCCCGACGGTCGTATACGGCCAAGGCGAGGTCGCGGCCGTAGTCGTCGATGGGGCCGTCGGTGACCACGTACTCGTCGGCGAGGATGCGGTCGACGGGGCGGCCGGTGGCCTCCGCCTGGAAGAGGACCTGGAGGGCCTGGGCACGGGCGAGGAGTCGGCCGGAGAGATGGGACTTGGACAACGCTTACTCCTTGGGGAAGACGAGCTCGTCGATGCGGATGTTCACGGCGCCCACGGGCACGCCGATCTGGGTGGTGACGGCGTTGGCGACGGCCTCGCGGACGGCCTGGGCCACCTCCGGGAAGGTGTAGCCGAAGAAGACGGCGATGGGCAGCGTCACGTCGAGCTTGCCGTCGGTGACGTCGCACTCCACCGTGTCCTCGGCCACCGTGGGCTTGGAGGTGAACATGGTGATGAGGCTCGTGGCGACGTTGTGACCGTTGACGTAGGCCACGCCGTCGACCTTCTCGGCGGCGATGGTGACGATGGTTGCGATGACGTTGGTGGAGATGGCGAAGCCATCGATGGAGAGCTCGTTGGCCATGTTCCTAGTCCTTTCCTGCGCTCGTGCGCCCGCAAACTGAGGCCTGCCGCGTCAAGTATAGACGCAGGGCGCCTGATTCCCGATAAATGCCCAATCCGCGGCCCCTGAGCCGCGGGGCGGGTACCCGGCCACAAAGAAGGCGCGGCCCGGGCCTGAAGCCGCGGGCCGCGCCTGGCGGGACCTTGGGTGCTAGACGCGGGAGACGAACTTGCCGTCGCGGGTGTCGACCTTGATCTTCTCGCCCACGTTGAGGTACATGGGCACCTGGATCTGGGCGCCGGTCTCGATGACGGCGGGCTTGGTGCCGCCCTGGACGGTGTCGCCCTTGAAGCCGGGGTCGGTCTCGGTGATCTCGCACTCGATGAACATGGGCGGGGTCACGCCGAGGAGCTCGTCGTCGGCGTACAGGAGCTGGCAGACGTCGTTCTCGAGGAGCCACTTGGCGTTGTCGCCGATGTAGTCGGCGGACAGCGGGAGCTGCTCGTAGGTCTCGTTGTCCATGAAGTAGTAGTCCTGGCCGTCGTTGTAGAGGTACTGGTACTCCTTGGTGACGAGCTGGACGTTCTCGAACTTGGAGCCGGCGTTGCAGGTCTGGTCGATCACGCGGCCGCTCTTGAGGTCGCGGATCTTGTAGCGGACGAAGGCGCCGCCCTTGCCGGGCTTGACGTGCTGGAACTCGACGATGGTGTAGATCTTGTCCTTGATCCGGAGGCCCATGCCGTTCTTGAAATCTGCGGTGCTGATGGTTGCCACTGGTGACTCGCTTTCTAAAACAAAGCTCTCGGCGGTTCTCGCCACGTACGGGGGTCAAGTATAGGCCCTGGCTGTGTCGCGGCGGTGCAGAAGGAGGCGCGAACCTCCCCTACTCCTCCCCCTTGCCCCGGGAGAAGAGCCTTCCCACGCGGCGCCTGACGGCGTCGCCCACCTCCTCGGTGGCGTGGACGGCCTGCACGAGGCGCCCGCGGCCCACGTGCTCGGCCAGGCAGCGGACGAGGTTCTTGCCGTCCGACACCACGAACTCGAGCGGCGAGCAGTCGGGGGTGGAGACGGTGATGGCGCGAACGTAGTTGTTGGCCACGATGTCCACCTTGACCTCCTCGACGCTCGGCCAGGGGATCTGGATGAAGCCCACGCCGGAGTCGGCCCTGAACTCCATGCCGACGTCGCCGAGGATGAGCTTGCCGGGCTTGGGGAACACGGCCGAGGCGAAGCTGTTGGCGTTCACGATGAGGTCGACCCGGTGGTTGAGCTCGCCGGGGTCCTCCTTGGTCTGGACGCCGTCCTCCTCGATGGCCGAGATGTCGTCCTTCTTGCCGAACACGGTCCCACCTCCCTGGATGTCTGGAACGAATGCAATCCTAACCCATGGCCCCGCGCGGGGGCCGGCCGTGCCACAGGAAAAGGGCGGGGTCCCTGAAAGACCCCGCCCTTCTTGCGACCAGACCTGTGAGGGCTCTTAGAAGATGCCCACGAGGGCGCCGAGGATGCCCACGGCGAAGAGGCCGAAGATGATCGCGATGGGGTTGACCTTCTTCTTGAGGAGCCACATGCAGAGGAAGGTCAGGCAGAGCGGCAGGAGGCCGGGCAGGAGCTGGTCGAGCACGCTCTGGAGGGTGGTGGTGCTCATGAGGCGCCACACGCCGGGGTCGGACTGGCTGGCGGCGGCGGCGTTCTCGACGATGCTGTAGCCCTGGGCCGCGATGCCCTGGAAGCTGTTGAGGCCGTTGGCCATGACGTCCGGGGTGATGGTGCCGCCGTTGGCGACGCCGTTGAGGGCGGCGACGAGCTCGTCGACGGCCGGGAAGGCCTTGGTGGTGGAGCCCATGTCGGCGGTGGAGAAGATCACCGAGGACATGTCGATGGAGGTCCAGCGCGGGATCAGCACGCCCATGATGAACATGCCGAGCACGGAGGCGCCGGTGGTGACGCGCTGCAGCAGGCCGCCGGAGAGGTCCTTGGTGATGGAGGCGCCGGCCTTGTAGCCGAACTCCTGGGTGTACCAGAGGAAGGCCATGCGGATGACGTTCCAGAGCACGAAGAACAGGATGGGGCCGAGGATGTTGCCGGTGAGGGCCAGCGACGCGGCGAAGGCGCCGATGACCGGGCGCAGGGTGCCCCAGAAGATGGGGTCGCCGACGCCGGCGAGCGGGCCCATCATGCCGATCTTGACGCCCTGGATGGCGGCGTCGTCGACGGGGGCGCCGTTGGCGCGGTTCTCCTCGAGGGAGAGCTCCACGCCCCAGACGGGGGCGGCCACGTAGGGGTGGGTGTTGAAGAACTCGAGGTGGCGCTTCAGGAACGCCTTCTGCTCCTCGGGGTCCTTGTAGAGCTTCTTCATGGCCGGAATCATCGCGTAGCACCAGCCGACGTTCTGCATGCGCTCGTAGTTCCAGTTGGCCTGAAGCAGCCAGGTCCTCATCCAGACCGCGCGGCGGTCCTTGAGGTCAAGGGTAATCTCGTTCTTGGTCTCAGCCATTGGTTTCAATCCTCCCTCGTCTTACTCGTAGTCGTTCAGGATGTCGTCGAGCGGGTCGGAGCCGCCGCCGGCGGTCGCCGCCGCCGCACCACCGTTGCCGCCGCCGTTGAACTCGGGCGAGAGGTCGAGGTAGACGAAGGCGAGGGCCACGCCGATGATGCCCATGGCGATCAGGCCGAGCTCGGACAGGGAGGCGAGGGCGAAGCCGAGGAAGAAGAACGGCCAGACCTTGGCGGTGGCCATCATGTTCATGACCATGGCGTAACCGACGACGACGATGAAGCCGCCGGCGGTGGACAGGCCGGTGGTGATCCAGGCGGGGATCGCGGCCAGCGCGGCCTGAACGGCCTCGGCGGGGATGGCCATGATGATCATGGCCGGGATGGCGATGCGGAGGCCCTGGCAGGCCACGGAGAGCCAGAGGTAGGCCTCGACGCCGCCGACGTTGCCCTTGGCGGCCGCGGCGTCGGCGCCGTGGGCGAGGCCCACGGTGATGGTGCGGACGAAGATGGTGAGCACGGTGCCTGCGACGGCCATGGGGATGGCGACGGCGACGGCCTCCTGGACGCCCATGCCCTTGAGGCACACGAAGATGCCCGAGGAGACGCCGGCGAGGGCGGCGTCGGGGGCGACGGCGGCACCGATGTTCATCCACCCGAGGGCGATGAGCTGGAGGGTGCCGGCGAGCATGATGCCCTCGACGGGGTGGCCGGTGACCAGGCCGATCAGAGTGCAGGAAATGATGGGCTGGTGCAGCTGGAACTGGTCCAGCACCGACTCCATGCCCGCCAGGAAGGCGATCACGAAGATGAGTACGGCGGAAAGGATGTCCATGAATCCTCCTTTTGCATCCTTCTAGAGAGCCGAGTGGCTACGGCATCATGTTGTTCTTCTGGATGAGGGCGAAGAGGTCCTCGCCGCCGTCCGTGGGAACCTTCTTGGTGTCGAACGTGGTGCCGTTGTCGCGCAGCGCGATGAAGGCCTGGACGTCCTGCTCGCTGACGGCGATGGCCTGCGAGATCATGGTCTTGCCGGCGGAGTGCGCCAGGGACCCGACGTTGATGTGCTTGATGGGCACGCCCGCCTCCTCGACCGCGAGGGCGTCCTCGGGGTTCTCGAAGAGGACGAGGGCCTTGACGTCGCCGAAGCGCGGGTCGTTGTAGCACTTGACGAACTGCGCGATGGTGGTGACGTTGGCCTTGACTCCCGGAGGGGCGGCCTCGACGATGAGCGACTTGCGCAGGTCGTCGTGGGCGACGGCGTCGGAGACGACGATGATGCGGTTGCAGCCGACCGAGCGGGCCCAGTTGGTGGCCACCTGGCCGTGGAGCAGGCGGGAGTCGATGCGCACGTGCACGAGCTTCATCTGGCCGTCGCCCACCACGGTGCCCTCGGGCAGCGAGGCGGAGCCGGCGGAGGAAGCGGCCGCGGCCGAGCCCCCCTTGGGCTTGGGCTGCAGCGACTCGGGCTTGACGCGGACGCCGCGGCGTCCCTCGACGAACACCTTGGTCGCGATCTCGTGGGCGGTCCCCAGGGAGAAGCGGCCGGTGTAGGCCTCGATGAGCATGGGCAGGTTGAGCCCGGTGACGATGGCCCACTGGTCGTGGCCGTCGGCGAACGCGCTGCACTGGTTGAAGGGCGTGCCGCCCCACAGGTCGACCAGGAAGAGGACCTCCTCCTGGGCGTCCTTGTCGAAGCCGCTGACAGCCTCCTCCAGCTTCTTCCTGAAGTCGTCGGGGCCTTCGCTGGGCATCAGGGTGACCGCGGCCACGTTCTCCTGGTCGCCGAAGACCATGGAGCCGGACTGCTGGATGCCGGTGGCGAATTTGCCGTGACTTGCCAGGACAATACCTACCATCACATAACCTCCTAAAATTATCCTTGTCGTTTACATGTACAAAAACCTTCATGAACTATAGCTCAGCCACCCACGGCGAGCCGCGGGGATGGGGATTTTTTCCGCCACAGGGGTATCCCCTCGTTTTTGGTTGCGCTTATCCTCACTCAAGGCTATAATGTCTAATTTCCTATTTTTTAAGATTCGTCTCAAATAGTGAAAAGCTGACCACAAATGGGCGACAAGCTGTGGGTTTTCGTGAGCCCACGACCCGATTCGGTTCAATATATTCTGTACCTGCTTTAATATTTCAGTGCGTTGACCGAAATCTCAGTGAGCGCTGGGCTGTTTTCGTGACGCCCTTCTGGGAACGGCGTGCGCCGCGGTCCCCGCATTCGGTTGTCCGTTTAATGAGGGATGCCCCACGGCACCTGTCAGCGGTCCCATGAGGCATCCAATCAAATCGAGAAAAGGTGAAACCGGAGGGGCGGTCACTCCCCCGCGTGCTCCAAGTCGTGCCCAAGGTGTGTGAAGGGCTCGTAGCCGTCGGCGGTCACCACGCCGGTGTCCTCGATGCGCACGCCGAACTCGCCGGGGATGTAGATGCCCGGCTCGATGGTCACGACGGACCCCTCGGGGATGGGCTCCTCCCACCGGAGGCTGAAGTTGGGGTCCTCGTGGATCTCCACGCCCACGCCGTGGCCCAGGCCGTGGCCGAAGAAGTCGCCGTACCCGGCCTCCTCTATGACGCGCTGGGCGATGCGGTGGATGTCGGCGCCGACGACTCCCGCCTTGACGGCCGCGGCGGCCTCCTCGTGGGCCCGCCGCACGACGTCGTAGACCTCGCGCTGCCTCTCGGAGGGCTCCCCCACCACGAGGGTGCGCGTCATGTCGGCGTGGTAGTCGTGGTAGAGCGCGCCGAAGTCCATGGTGACGAAGTCCCCCTCGCGCACCCGGTACTCGCCGGGCTGGGCGTGGGGGTTCGCGCCCTGGGGGCCCGCGGCCACGATGGAGGCGAACGAGACGGCCTCGGCGCCGTGCTCGAACATGGAGCGCTCGAGCTCCGCGCGGATCTCGAGCTCGCTCATGCCGGGGCGCACGTAGGAGCGGATGTGCTCCCAGGCGGCGTCGGTGATCTCCTGGGCGCGGCGGAGCAGCGCGAGCTCCTCGTCGTCCTTGACCATGCGCAGGCGGGAGATGGCACCGTGCAGGCGCGGCATGAGGCAGGCCCACGACTCGCTGTCGAGGCCGTGGGCGAGGTCGTCCACGAAGCCCACGGCGACGGTGTCCTCCACCGCGGCGACGCGGGCGCGGGCGCCGGCGAGGACGCGGGCCGCCCAGGCGGCATGGGGCGTCCTGTCCATGTCGACCTCCCAGGGGCCGTCGGGCCCGAGGCGCTCCATGAAGGTGTTGTAGTAGCGGGAGTCGGTGTGGAGCAGCAGCGCGTCGGCCGTCACCACCGCGGTGTGGGCCACCTCGTCGTCGAAGGTGCGCTCCGCCCCGGTGAGCCACCGGAGGTCGGCGTTGTTGCGCAGGACCACGGCGTCGTAGCCCCGCTCCCCCATGAGGGCCCGCAGACGCGCGACCCTTCCTTCCTGTGCCTCGGACATGCGGCACTCCCCTTTCTCTCCGGCCCGTCCCCGGGCGCGGCTCATAGGATCGAACGGGCCGCGCACCACGCGGCGAGGTGCTCCTCGAGCACGGCGTCGTCCACGGCGGCCATGCGCACGCGCCCCACGGCGTGGGGCAGCGCCACCATGGCGCGGTTGGTGCGGGCGAGCTCCTCCTCACGGAAGGCACGGCCGAGCGCCGCCGAGTCGAGGGCGCAGGGCACCTCGGTCACCGACAGGCGGTCGAGCAGCGCGTCCTGGGCGAAGACGAAGTCGACGTCGCCCTCCACGGCGCCCACGGCGAGCCGCGCCGCGAAGCGCAGGCCCTCGCCGAGCCGCGGGCCCCAGCCCACCTCGGGCAGGAAGCGCCCGAGGGCCCGGGCGAAGGTCTCGCCGTAGGAGAGCGACCGGCGCACGGCCACGGACGTGGACGCGTTGACGCGGCCCACGCCGCGGGCGGCCTCGAGGGCCTGCCGGGCGATCTCGGCCGCGTCGCCGGCGGCCATGGCCCCCGAGCGCATCACGAGGGTGTTGAAGGCGTCGCGGGACTCGCAGACGGCGGCCGCCACCATGGCGGCGCGGCCGGCGAGGTTGCCCGGCGTGAGGGAGGCGATGTCCAGGGTGCCGGGCTCGGCGTAGCACATGGCCATGCGGCAGCGCGCCGAGACCATGGAGCCCTCGCCGCCCGAGGAGAGCGCCAGCGGCAGGGCGGGGCAGAGCACGAGGGCGTCGAGGGACAGGGGCACACAGGCCAGCGGGGTCCCGCCGCACCAGGTGCCCGCCGCGAACGACGCCAGCGACAGCGTGCGCCGGCCGCCCACGGCCACGACGGCGTCCGAGGAGGTGACGCCTGCCGAGCCGAGCGCCCCCCAGAGGCCGGGCAGCCGCGACGCGTCCGCGGCGTCCGCGCCCGGCACGTCGGGCAGGCGCCGCACGAGGAACCCGGCGTCGGTCACGAGGCGCCTGAGCGACTCCACGAGGTCCGGGTCGGCACCCTCCTCCACGAGGAGGGCCGCCGTGCCGGTGCGGCCGCAGCAGACCCGCAGGTCGCGGCCGAAGCGCTCGAGCACCCCGTCGCCCACCCGCACGTCGCACGAGGCGCCGTTGGCAGACACCGTCTGGCGCAGCGGTGCGACGGCCCCCGTCGCACAGCCCGGGGAGGCCCCGGCACCCCCCTCGACGGCCTCGGCCGGCGCCGTGTCGTTCACGGTCTCCTCGCTCACAGCAGCCCCTCCTCCCAGAGCAGGGCGCCGCACTCGCAGGCGACCTCCTCGAACGTCTTTCCGGTTATGCTCACGCGGTAGTCGCACACGCTCTCGTAGAGCGGGCGCCTGAGCTCGTACACGCTGGCGGCATGGGCGAGGTCGACGAGGTCGGGCCTCCGCCTCATGGAGCGCATCTGGGCGAGGGAGTCCTCGAACGTGCCGTCGAGGAAGACCACGTGGCCGAGCTCCCCCATGAGCCGCCGGTTGCGCTCGCTCTCCACGGTGCCCCCGCCGCAGGAGACGAGGAGCGACTTCTCGGCCTTGAGCGACTCGAGCACACCTGCCTCCGCCTCGCGGAACGCGGCCTCGCCCCGGGAGTGCCAGAGCGACGGCAGCGACGCGTGGAGCCGGCGCTCGACGAGACGGTCGGTGTCGACGTAGCGCCGGTGGAACATATGGCCGAGGTTGCGGGCCACCGTGGACTTGCCGGCGCCGGAGAAGCCCACGAAGAGCACGTGGTCGCAGTCGTCGTGCACGACCATGCCGTCCTGTTCCATGCGCGGCTCCCCCTCCCCCGTCTCGCCGGCCTCACCTGAACGATAGTATCACCGGTCCGAAGGCGCAGAGGAAGGCGGCGGCGGTGCCCGCGAGGCACGCCCACGGGCCCACGGCGAACGTGCCGCGCCCGCGCAGCGCGGCGACGGCGGCGCCGAGGCAGAGGCCGGCCGCCATGGCGGCGACCGCGGGACCCCAGCCGAGGAGAGCGGCCCAGCACCCGAGGAGCTTGACGTCGCCCATGCCGAGGGCGCCCCGCCCGAGGCGCCGGGCGCAGAGCTCGGCCGCCGCGGCGACGGCCGTCACGGCGGCGGCGCCCGCGAGCAGGGGGCCGGGTGCGGGAAGGCGGGCGGCGAGGGCGGCGAGCCACGGGGACCAAGGGGTCAGGGGCAGAGAGAGGGCCCGGGCCAGCTGGAAGGCAGAGGCGACGGCCGCCATGGCGGCCAAAAGGGCGTTGGGCAGCCTGCGCTCGCGGGCATCGTTGACCGACGCCCAGGCGGCCAGTGCGAGGAAGGCTGCCACGGCCGCGTCAGGGGCGCTCGGCGGTGTAGGCGGGGTCGCCCGAGGCGGCCCGCTCGAACAGGCGGAAGATGCGCGTGTACCAGAGCTCCTCGGTGGACTGCGGGTCCACGAGGATGGGGCGCACGCCGGCCAGGTTGGCGGCCATGACGTCGGTGAACACCTGGTCGCCCACGAGCACCGTCTGCTCCGGAGGCACACCCATGGCACGGCAGGCCGCCCAGAGGGCGAACGGCGCCGGCTTCATGGCGTGGTCCACCTTGCGCACGCCCAGCTCGGCGGCGCTCGCTGCCACCCGGGTGCCGTGGAAGTTGTTGGAGACGAGGCAGAGGGCGAGCCCGGCCGCGCGGGCGTGGTCGAACCACGCCGCCACCTCGGCGGGCGCGTGCTCGGCGTCGCCGGGGACGCAGGTGTTGTCGCGGTCGAGAAGCACGAGGCGAACGCCCTCGTCCACGAGGCGCCCCACGGGGATGTCGGGGACCGCGTGGTAGCGGGCCCACGGACGTGTCAGGGGCGTCCCCCGGCCTCCGGGGGTCATGAGGCCTGGTCCCGCTTGGCCTGCTCGATGGCGGCCATGTGCTCGTCGTAGGTGCGCGAGAACGTGTGGTTGGAGTAGGAGCCGTTCTCGATGATGAGGAAGTACAGGTAGTCGGTGGACTCCGGGTCGAGCGCCGCCTGGATGCACTCGATGGACGGCGTGCAGATGGGCGTGGGCGGCAGGCCCTTGTTGAGGTAGGTGTTGTACGGCGACTCCGTCTTGAGGTCGTCGGCCGTCACCTCGCCGCCGGTCACGTAGCCCATGGTGGCGTCGGACTGCAGGGGCATGCCGTCGCGCATGCGGTTGTAGAAGACGGACGAGACGAGGGGGCGGTCCTGCTCGGTCACGGCCTCGCGCTCGATGACGGAGGCGAGGGTGAGCACGTCGTAGTCGTCGAAGTCCACGCCGTAGGCGCTCTTGAGGGCGGCCTCGCCCGCCTGCCAGTCGACCGATGCCGTGGCCGTGCGGTAGCGGTCGAGCATGGCGCGGATCACGGCGTCGACCGAGACCCCCTTGCCGGAGAAGTCGTAGGTGGAGGCCCAGAGGAAGCCCTCGAGGGAGTCGTCGGCCGCCTCGGAGAGGAAGGGGTAGTCGGCGGAGTAGTTGGAGGCCTTGGCCTGGGCCACGAAGTCGTCCGCCGGGATGCCGAGGGCGTCCTGCACGCAGGCCGCCGTCTTGGCCACGGTGAGGCCCTCCGGCACGGTGACGCGGTTGGACGTGGTGTTGGGCCCCTCCACGAGCTGCTGCACGATCTGGGTCACCGTGGTGCCCGCGGCGAAGCGGTAGGTCCCGGGCTTGAGCGACTGGCCGGCGTCCTGGTCCATGACGGCCCTGGTGAACGTGGCGGTGTCCTTGACGAGCCCGGCGTCCACGAGCGACTGCGCGATGGCGTCGGTCCCGGCGCCCTCGGCCACCTGGACCTCGACCTCGCCGGAGGCGGGACCCTGGGAGGGGGCGTCGGCCGCGGGCGCGGCGCAGCGGGAGACCACGAGGCAGGCGACCACGACCGCGGCGACCGCGGCGACGGCCGCCACGACCAAGGGGAGGCGCGAGGGGGCGGGGGTCCCGGCGCCGGGATGGCGAACGGCGCCGCGGCTGCGGGTCTGGGCCTGGGTGCGCTCGGAGACCCGGCGCGTGGTGGCGCCGGAGGTCACGCGCGATGCGGTGACGCGGGAGGGTTCCCGACGGGGGGACGCGGCGCGGTCCGTGGCCCGGGGGCGCGGGGAGGCGGCATGGCGGGCCCGCGAGACACCGGTGCGCGGGGCCTCCGCGGCGCGACGTCCCTGCTGACGGCCGTGACGGGGTGCGCGGTCGGTGCCTCCCGACCCCGTGCCGGCGCCGCCGCGGGGATTCCTGGGGTCTGCCATGGGTTCCTAACTCTCGTGCGGTCGGGCGTCGAGGAACGCCTGGAGGAAGAGCGACGCCGCGACCATGTCAACCTTGCCCCGCATGGAACGCTCGTCCATGCCTTGGGCCCTCAAGATACGCTTGGCCTCGGCGCTGGAGAGGCGCTCGTCCGCGAATTCCAGAGGAAGACCGCAGGCACGGGCGATGTCGCACGCCTGGGCCATGACCCGCTCGGCCTGGGGGCCGTCGTCGCCGGCCATGGTCCTGGGCCTTCCGCACACGAGGACGTCGGGCTCGTGGTCCTCGAGCACGCGCCGGAACGTCCGGGCGCCCGAGAGCACCTCGTTGGCGGGGAGCACGCACACCGGGAAGGCGACGGCGCCCGAGGCGTCGGACGCCGCCACGCCGATGCGGCGCTCCCCTATGTCCAGGGCGAGGTACCGCACCCGCTACTTCCCCTGGGTCAGGCGCTCGCGCACGGCGTCGAGGGCGTCGGCGATGACCGCGGGGCCGGGCAGGCCGCCCTGGGCCATGGCGGGCTTGCCGCCCCCACGGCCGCCGAAGGCCCCGGTGACCCGCTTCACGATGGCGCCGGCGTCGAAGCCGGCCTCGACGGCCTCCTTGGTGCCGGCGGCAAGAAGCGCCGTCTTGCCGTCCTCCCCCTGGGAGACCAGGAAGCAGGCGATGGGACCCTTTGCCTGCTCGCGCAGGGTGTCCCACACGCCTCGCAGCTCCCTACCGTCGCGGCCGTCCATGCGGGCCACCACGGCCTTGTAGCCGTCGCACTGGATGGCGGCGGCCAGGGCGTCCACGGCGGCGTTGGCGCCGGCGCCGGACAGGGCGCGCTTGAGCCTGGCCTTGAGGTCGCGCTCCCTGGCGAGCATGTCGTCCACGGCGCCGGCCACGGAGGCGGGGCGGCTCTTGAGGGAGGCTGCCGCGGCGTCCAGGGCGTCGAGGCGGCCGTTCACGAAGTCAAGGGCGCCGAGCGAGGTCACGGCCTCGATGCGCCGGGCCGCGCTGCCCACGGAGGACTCGGAGACGATCTTGAAGATGCCGAGCTCGGCGGTGTTGGAGGCGTGGAGGCCGCCGCAGAGCTCCGCCGAGAAGGGCACGGGACCCTCGCCGGCGCGCACCACGCGCACCTCGTCGCCGTACTTCTCGCCGAAGAGGGCCACGGCGCCCGAGGCCTTGGCATCCTCGATGGACATGAGCTCGGTGGTCACCGGCAGGGCCAGGAAGATCTGCTGGTTGACCAGGTCCTCGATCTGCTGGACCTGGGCCTGGGTGAGGGCCTCGAAGTGGGTGAAGTCGAACCGCAGGCGGTCGGGCGCCACGAGGGAGCCGGCCTGGTGCACGTGGTCGCCCAGCACCCGCTTGAGCGCGGCGTCCAGCAGGTGCGTGGCCGTGTGGTTGCGGCGGATGAGCTCGCGGCGGCGCTCGTCGACCTCGGCGGTCACGATGTCGCCCACGCGCACGAAGCCACCCTTGACGCGGCCCACGTGGGCCGTGAGGCCGTCGTGGGAGACGGTGTCGTCCACGTCCATGCGGAACTCGATGCCGGAGAGCTCGCCGGTGTCGCCCACCTCGCCGCCCATCTCGGCGTAGAACGGGGTGCGGTCGAGCACGACCTCCACGTCGTCGCCCGTCTCGGCGCGCATGACGCTCTCGCCGTCGCGCACGATGGACAGCACGGTGCAGCCGCGCAGCTCGCCCTCCTCGTAGCCGCAGAACTCCGTGGCGTCCACGGAGTCGGACAGGGCCGTCCAGACGTCCACCTGGCTCCAGGCGTCGGAGTCGGTGGCACCGGCGGCACGGGCGCGGGAGCGCTGGGCCTCCATGTCGGCGTCGAAGGCCCCCTGGTCGATGTCGTGGCCGGCTCCGAGGGCGATCTCGCGGGTGAGGTCCACGGGGAAGCCGTAGGTGTCGTGCAGGGTGAAGGCCACGTGGCCGGAGAGGGTCTCCCCCTCCGCGAGCTTGTCGAGCTCGCCCTCCAGGTAGAGGCGCCCGGTCTCGATGACCGAGGAGAAGCGGGCCTCCTCGGCGCGGACGGTGCCCTGGATGAGGGCGGCGTTCTCCACGAGCTCGGGGTAGGTGTCGCCCATGAGGCGCGTCACCTCGGCCACGTAGTCGCAGAGGAAGGCGTCCTCGATGCCCAGCAGGCGGCCGTGGAAGACGGCGCGGCGCAGCAGGCGGCGGAGGACGTAGCCGCGGCCCTCGTTGGAGGGCAGGATGCCGTCGCCGATCATGAACGTGACGGCGCGGGAGTGGTCGGCGATGATGCGCAGCGAGACGTCCTTGGAGAACTCCTCGCCGTAGGTGGCGCCGGAGAGGCGCTCGCCGAGCTCGATGAGGCTCCAGAGGATGTCGCCGTCGTAGTTGGACGACTTGTGCTGCATGATGGCGGCCATGCGCTCGAGGCCCATGCCGGTGTCGACGTTCTGGTGCGGGAGGTCCACCAGCGTGCCGTCCTCCTGGCGGTCGTACTGGGTGAACACGAGGTTCCAGAACTCGAGGAAGCGGTCGCAGTCGCAGCCGGGCGCGCAGTCGGGGCTGCCGCAGCCGTGCTCCTCGCCCTGGTCGAAGTAGATCTCGGAGCAGGGGCCGCAGGGGCCGGTGGGGCCTGCGGCCCAGAAGTTGTCGTCCTCGCCCAGGCGCGAGATGTGGCTCGGGTCCACGCCCAAAGACTCCCAGATGGCCGCGCAGTCGTCGTCGTCGGTGAAGACGGTGAAGTAGAGGCGGTCGAGCGGGAGGTGCAGGTGGTTGACGATGAAGTCGAACGCCCACTCGCAGGCCTGGCGCTTGGAGTAGCCGCCGAAGGCGAAGTTGCCGAGCATCTCGAAGAACGAGAGGTGGCGCCCGTCGAGGCCGATGGCGTCGATGTCGTTGGTGCGCAGGCACTTCTGGCACGAGGTGGCGCCGATGGCGTCCTTGAGGGTCTTGGTGCCCAGGTAGTACTGCTTGAACTGGTTCATGCCGGCGTTGGCGAGGAGCAGCGACGGGTCGTCGGGGACCAGCGAGGAGGACGGGAACCGCTTGCAGCCGTGGGCCTCGAAGAAGTCGAGGAACGAGGAGCGGATCTCTGCGGTGGTCATGGTCGGATAGTCAAGTTCAGCCACGGGGCTTCTCCTTTGCAGGCCGGTCGCATACTGTGGGGCATTCTAACGCTTGTCCCGGTCCCGGCCGTCGTCGGGGGCGTCGCCGTCCCCGTGCTCCCCCGACGCGCGGTCGTGCCCGCGCTCGAGGATGGAGGCGGCCTCGGCGGCGTGGCGCCGGATGACCTCGGTGACGTCGGGCCTGGGGTCCGGGTCGGCCTCGGGCGTCACGTCGGTCTCGGGGGGCTCGGGCACGAGGCGGCTCGTGGCGAAGAAGTGGTCGTCGTCCAGGGCGTCGCAGGAGGGCGCCGGGCTGCCGTCCGCGTGGCGGTAGGGCGTGCCCTGGAAGAGCGCGCCGTCGCGGGACACGAGCTGGCGGCCCGTGCGGGTCTCGAAGTAGTAGATGAAGACGCCCTTGATGGCGGCGCTCACCGGGATGGAGATGGCCATGCCCACGGCACCGCCGAGGCTGGAGCCCACCACGATGGCGAGGAGCGACAGGGCCGGGTGCACCTGGACGGCGGAGCGCATGACGACGGGGCTCACGACGTTGTCGGTGACGTTCTCGGCGACCATGGCCACCACGAGGGTCCAGAAGGCGCATACCGGGCTCACGAACAGGGCCGTCACCGTGGCGATGGCCGCGCTGATCCACGGGCCGACGACGGGCACGAAGTGGAGCAGGCCCGTGAGGATGCCCATGAGCGGGGCGTAGGGCTGGCCCACGACCGTGAAGCCGAGGAAGGCCAGCGACCCGCCCACGATGGACGTGATGACGATGCCGCGCATGTAGCCGCCCATGGACCGGCTGGCCACGGCCAGGAGCAGCGTGAGGTCGTCGCGGTGCTCGGGGCCGGCGATGACGGCGAACTCCCGCACGATCCTGGGGTAGTCGCGCGCGAGCCAGTAGGCCATGACGAGGCCCAGGAAGAACATGAAGAACACGTTGACGATGTTCATGAGGTTGGGCAGCAGGCCGCTGGAGAGCTGGCTCGCGAGGTCGGTGGCGAACCGCGACCCCATGGTGGACAGGGCGTCCACCACGCCGGTCATGTTCTGCTGGAGGTCGGCGGTGTCCGCGTTGCCGTAGCGCTCGAAGAGCGACCGCAGCCACTCCTGCGTCTCGCGGAGGTAGCCGGGGATGCGCTCGAGGAGCGACGTGAGCTGCTCGGTGAACGCGGGGCCCAGCACCGCCACCACGGCGGCGGCCACGCCGAGGACGCACACGAGGGCCATGATGGCGCCGAGGGCGCGCCCCACGCCGTGGTTCTCGAGCCAGTTGACGAGCGGGCTGCAGATGAAGCCCACGATGATGCCCACGGCGAGGAACTCGATGGCGGGGGCCAGGAACCCCAGGGCCCAGACCACGAAGATGAAGACGAGGACGAACCCCACGACCGTCCACACGCGCACCATGCGCAGGCGGTCGGACGCGGGGACCCCCGCCGGCTGCTGTCCTGACGGTTGGCCGGCCATGCTACCCCATCAGCCCCTCGGGGTCGATGCGGTCCTGGACCTTCTTGAGGGTGCGGCGCAGGAAGCGCGAGACCTGCACCTGGCTCACGCCGAGGCGCTTGGCGATCTCCACCTGGGTCAGGCCGTCCTGGAAGCGCATCTTGAGGACCTCCTGCTCGCGTGGCGAGAAGGAGCCGATGGTGTCCTCGATGACCATGCGGTCGTCCGAGGCGAGGAGGTCCTGGTCCTCGGTGGCGTAGTGGTCGATGACCGAGGGTGCGTCCTGGTCGCCGGAGCCGCCGCCCTCGAGGGGCACGGAGCTGTAGGCGCTCGAGGACTCCATGGCCTCGAGGACCTCGTCGACGGTGACGCCGAGGGAGGCCGCGATCTCGTCCACGGAGGGAGAGCGCTGGAGGTCCTTGGTGAGCTCGTCGGTGGCCTGGTTGACCTTGGCCGAGAGCTCCTGGAGGCGCCTGGGCACGCGCACGGACCAGCCCTTGTCGCGGAAGTGGCGCTTGATCTCGCCCATGATGGTGGGCGTGGCGTAGGTGGTGAACTCCAGGCCGCGCTCCGGCTCGAAACGGTCGATGGCCTTGATGAGGCCGATCGTGCCAACCTGGATGAGGTCGTCGAGCGACTCGCCGCGGTTCTTGAACTTGGAGGCGAGAAAGCGCACGAGGTTGAGGTGGCTCACGATGAGCTGCTCGCGCGCGTCCTCGTCGCCCTCGTCCTTGTACAGGGCGAAGAGCTCGCGGGTGCGCTCCTTGTCCCACGCCAGCTTGCCTCTGCCGGCACCGGCGGACATGCGGCGGGCGTGGATGCCGGAGGTCCTGGAGACCTGGGGCCTGGACTCTCTCACTCGGCCCCTCCCATCCTCTTGAGGACGGTCAGGCGGGTGTGGTCGTCGTCGATGGAGTACTCGTCGGTGACCGAGCCGAGGATGAGCTGCGCGTAGTCGAACGAGCCGTCCTCGTAGGCGTCCTCGACGTCGCGCTGGGGACCCAGGGAGAAGGTCATCTGGATCTGCGCCTCGTCGATGGCGAAGAGGATGTCGCAGAAGTCCTGGTCGGTGGCGCAGGCGTAGACGAAGCCCTCCTCGGCGGCCATGCGGACGTCCTCGACGTCGTCGATGGACAGGCCGCAGACCACGGCCAGGTTGGCTGCCAGCATGCGCACCGAGCGGGCGAACTCCGCCGCTGCGGGGGTCTTGAGCTCGACGATCTTGCTTTCCATAGGGCCTCTCCTACTCGTTGTCGCTGTCGGTGGGGGCGCTGGCGGGATAGGTGAAGTACCCGCTGTCGTCGGAGACGGTCTCGACCTCGGGGGCGGCGGCGTCGATGGCCGCGGCCTCGGCCTCGGGCAGCGGCTGGGCCTCCTGCCCGCCTCCCTTGCCGGTGAGCTTGCTGACCGCCTTGCCGGCGACGGCGGCCGCCTTGTCGACGACGCCGCTCACGGCGGTGGTGGCGTCGGAGGCGGCGCCGGTGACGGTCCCCACGTCGGACAGGATGGTGTTCACCTGCAGCAGGTCGAGGGAGAGGGCGTCCACCGTGGTCTCGACCTTGCCGAGGAGGGGCTTGACCTCCTGGATGGCGGGGTTGAGGTCGGCGACGGTCTTGTCGACGCTCCTGATGGTGCCCTGGAGCTCGTCGACCGTGCCGTCGACCTTGTCCACGAGGCCGTCGACCTTGCCGCGGACCTTGCGCAGGGTGAGGGCGATCTCGACGCCCACCCACACGAAGGCGGCGATGAGGACGACGAGCGCGACGATAATCCAGATGTTCATGGCGATCCCTTTCTCAGGGCCCCGGCCTCGGCCGGGGCCCGTTCGCTCCGATGGTTTGCATTCTACCCATCTGAGGGCACGGGCCCACCGCCGCGGTCGCGGGCCACGGAGTCGCGGCGCCACGCCTCCCAGCCCCGCTCGGACGGGTGCCAGAACGCGCCCGCGGAGAGACCCTCGGGCAGGTAGCGCTGGGGCACCCAGCCGGCCGGGAAGGAGTGGGGGTAGAGGTAGGGACCGTAGGAGTCGGAGCCGGGGCGGTGGCGGTCCCGCAGGTGGCCGGGCACCTCGCGGCGCGGCCCGCGGCGCACCTCGGAGAGCGCGGCGTCGATGCCGGCCTCGCAGGCGTTGGACTTGGGCGCGAGGGCGAGGTACGTGGCGGCCTGGGCAAGGTTGATGCGGCACTCCGGATAGCCGATGACCTCGGCGGCCTTGAAGGCCGCCTCGGCGACGAGGATGGCCTGGGGGTCGGCGTTGCCGACGTCCTCGGACGCGCAGATGAGGATGCGCCGGGCGATGAAGCGCGGGTCCTCTCCCCCGTCGATCATGCGGGCGAGCCAGTAGAGGGCGGCGTCGGGGTCGGAGCCGCGCATGGACTTGATGAAGGCGGAGACGACGTCGTAGTGCATGTCGCCGCCCTTGTCGTAGGGAAGGCCGCGGCGGGGGTTCGCCTCCTCGACCTCGGCGACCGTGATGGCGTAGGGCCCCTCCCCGGGGACGGAGTCGGGCACCGTGCCGTCGGGGCTCGCGAGCTGGGCCGCCAGCTCCAGCGTGGTGAGGGCCGCCCGGCCGTCGCCGCCGGCGAGCGACACCACGGCGGCGCGGGCCTCGTCGTCGAGCGTGAAGCAGCCGCGGAGCCCCCGGTCGCTTTCCAGCGCACGGTCCACGAGCTCCCCCACGGCGCCGTCGTCCAGGGCGGTGAGCTCCACCACGCGGCTGCGGGACAGCAGGGCCGAGTTGACCTCGAAGTACGGGTTCTCGGTGGTGGCGCCCACGAGCACCACCACGCGGTCCTCCACGGCATGGAGCAGGGCGTCCTGCTGGCTGCGGTTGAACCGGTGGATCTCGTCCACGAACAGGATCGTGCGCCGGCCGTCGGAGAGCAGGCGGTGCTCGGCGGCGTCCACCTCGCGTCGGAGGTCCTTGACGGTGCCGGTGATGGCCGAGACCTCGACGAACTCCGCCCGGGTGACGTTGGCCACGATGCGGGCCAGGGTGGTCTTGCCCGTGCCGGCGGGACCGTAGAGGATCACCGAGGAGAGCACGTCGTGCTCGATGGCGCGGCGCAGCCACGAGCCGGGGCCCACCGCCTGGGGCTGGCCGACGAACTCCTCGAGGGTGTGGGGGCGCATGCGGGCGGCGAGCGGCGCGAACCGCGCCTTGGCCTCGCGCTCCCGCTGGGAGAAAAGAGTGTCCATGGCAGGTATTGTAAGGTCTTGGAAACTAATGTTCGCCATACTGGCCCAAACCCACGAACTCGACGGAGGGACCATGGACAACACGGCGGGGGCCTGCCGCCGCCCCCTCATCGGCATCTGCGGCAGGCCCGACGAGACGGGCGAGTACCTCATCATCTTCAAGGACTACGCGGACCGCGTCTACGAGGCCGGCGGCCTCCCGGTGGGACTGCCCGCCCACGAGGGCGCCGACGCCTGCGCCGACGAGGTGGCCGAGCGCTTCGACGGCATCGTCTTCACCGGCGGCTGCGACATCGACGGCGCGAGCTTCGGCGGCCGCGCCTACGACGACGCGACCCACCACCCCCTCGGCGAGACCATGCCCGTGCGCGACGCCTTCGAGGGCGCCCTCGTGCACGCCTGCTGGGACCGCGACGTGCCGTGCCTGGGCGTCTGCCGCGGCCTCCAGGTGATGAACGTGGCCATGGGCGGCCGGCTCGCGCGCGACGTGAGCGAGCAGGCCTGGTCCATGGCCGCGCATATCGGCAGCCACCTGCAGCCCGAGCCCTTCGACGCCCCGAGCCACGACGTGCTGATCGAGCCCAACAGCGAGCTCGCCCGCATCCTCGGCTGTCTGGAGACGCGGGTGAACTCCATACACCACCTGGCGATCTCCGAGGTGCCCCAGGGCGGCCACGTGGTGGCGCGCGCCCTCGACGGCACGCCCGAGGCCATCGACTTCACGGGACGCACGTTCTTCATGGGCGTGCAGTGGCACCCCGAGATCATGGGCACGCAGCCCGAGCTCTTCTCGGCCTTCGTGGCCGCGGCCGACGCCAGGCGGAGGGCCCTGGGCCGCTGAGGCGCGCGACGGGAGAAGACCGCAGGGCGCCCGGCGGATGCCGTCAGCCCGCGAGCAAGAGGGCCACGGCCACGAAGGCCGTCACCACGCCCACGAGCGACTCGCCGCCGAGGAGGCCGGACGCCGCCGCCTGCCAGCGGGCCTCGCGGGCGGCCTTGGCCTCCGGGGCGTCGTCCTTGTGGCGCCGCTCCACGACGATGCGCACGAGGGCGCCGAGGCCCGCCGACGCGCTCATGTAGAACGGCAGGTAGACGCCTAGGCCCAGCGTCATGACCGGCAGCTTGAGCAGGGCCATGACGAAGCCGGCCGCCAGGGCGCCGAAGAACACGCCCACGTGGGGGATGCCGCCCGCCATGGTGGCCACGACGGAGGCCTGGGCGGCCACGAAGGTGTCCGCGCCGGTGGCGTTGGGGCCGAAGGCCTCGGGGCCGTAGGCGCCGGCCAGGGCCATGAGCATGAGCGAGGCCACCACGGCGCCCACGAGGCCGCCGACCGCCATGCCCGCGAACTGGTCGCGCGGGTCGGTGTCCAGGGCGTCGCCGGCCTTGAGGTCGTTCATGACGTCGCCCACGATGCCGCAGGCCACGGCCACCACGGCCGCACCGAGGAACAGCGTCTCCATGGACAGGCCCGCGAAGGCGATGCGCACGAGCAGCAGCACGAGCACGCCGAAGATCTCCATGGGGTTGATGCCCATGGTGCCCGTGAGCCACGCGGAGAGGTACACCGAGAACCACGCGCCCACGATGACGACGACCGACGGCACCGGCCCGAGGCCGAGGCCCACGCAGATGACCACGGCCACCACGGCCATGGCGAGCGCCACGGCCGAGCGGGGCACCGAGAGGCGGCGGCGCTCCTCGGCGGCGTCGGGGCGGGGCTCGTCGCCGGCGCGGCCCGTGAGGCGCGCCTTGACGACGGGGGCGAGCCCCGAGACCACGGCGCCGGCGCCAACGCCGAGCATGAGGCCGAGGCCGAGGCTCGTCTGGACGGACGGCGCGTCCGCCGCGGAGATGGCGCCGAGCGCCGGGAGGGCCCAGGCCACCACCACGGTGCCCAGCAGGGCGCCGGCGAACCACACGAGGGCGGGGACGACGCCCACCACGAAGCCCATGGCCGCCATCATCGGCGAGTTGTACACGCCCAGGGTGACGCCGGGGATGACACCCCCGAAGCCCAGGACCGAGGGCAGCGCGCCGAGGTTGTCGCGCACGAAGGCGTAGAGGGCGGCGAGGCCCATGGAGCCGAAGAGCACCGGCGCGTCCTTGGCCTGGGTGTCGTCGCAGGCCCGGAGGGTGTCGGCCGCCGAGAGGCCCACGGGGTAGGCCAGGCGCCGCTCGCGGATGAAGTAGGGCTGGA
>ERZ808035.791-NODE-791-length-22529-cov-5.288170_pt1 | contig 22529 bp, 20 predicted proteins | sample MGYA00380189_ERZ808035 | MGnify/ENA primary metagenome ERZ808035 (study PRJEB31490, sample SAMN06133407) | mouse gut metagenome | isolation source: M5_1 | host: mice | place: China: Chengdu | collected 2015-05 ...
TCCAATTAGCTCATTGTATTTATAATTAAACAGTTTTGCACCATATTTTTCAAGTTCAACAGAAAATCTTTCTAATTCCTCAATATTGAATTTATTGGTATGCAGCATGCAACTATTTGCCATGCGATATGTTTCAAATAATCTATCAATGTGATATCTTGAAGAATCTTTGGGAAGTACATGCGTTGTTCTAATAATAAAAGATTCATAAAAATGCGTGTGCGCATCTTCTATGGAGCCATGATTATAACTAAAATAACCAATTGAGTACTTCAATGTCGCTAAATATACATAATAATGGTTTTCTCCAACAAGATCTTTGGCTCGTTTAAGAACATCGGTAACTTTATTATATGTGGCATTTACTTTGCGAGCAGAATTTCCAGTAGAGATGATTTCTACCTGACATGAAATCCAGTTTTCAAGTAGAGTGCTTATGCGACTAGGGAGATCTAGTATATTGTAGAGATAGTCAAAACTTAAATCTGGTTCAATATTTTTCCATGTATCGCCGACATCTTTTTTTAGTTGAAAATGCATTTCATATAAATCAAGATAATGAAATAATTCAGTTTCCATATCGTGTGATAACATTGAGATACATTTATCTCGTCGGTTACTGTCATAGGAATCAGTAAAAGCTTGAATACATGTTTTTAGCAATTCCACCTTATAAGAGGAGGCATGTTCGGGCTCTGCCAACAATTGTTCATAAATGTATTGTGCGATTTTACTACATACCTCATTGCACTCCCATTTTACAGGAGCATATGGCTTTAGTGAGAATTGAATAAAATCAATGACTTCTTTTAGGATGTATACTTTGGGTACATCTATTGTGTCTGATTCGTCTAAAGCAATATATCCCTCCAGAGTATCTATTTCATAACCTTCCAAAAATATAGGAAAGTCAAAATACTCAATTTCATCTCCATCAATGCCCGCCCAATAATTAAATAAATCATTCAGCCGGTAATTATATGCGAAATGAAAAACGTTTAAGTTCAGCAATATATTTACTACATCTGTCGCGTCATTGAGTTCGGTGGCTTGATAGAGTGCTTCATCAAATAATGTCGGAACATCATTTTTGCTAATATAAAACGATTCCAAGTCCCGACGTAACTTCACTTCATCTTCTATTATATCCAAAATGGCATTTTTGAATATCTTATTCTTATAAAACAATCTTCCCCCTATATTGCCGATATAAGGTAATAATAACGCGTTTACAAACGAGTATTCAGTTTGTGTTACCCCACATATATTTTGTAAATCCCTTGGAGTTATTCCATAATGAGAAAGAGCTATATAATCAATTATATGTTTTTCTTTTATATAAGGGAATAAATCAAACCAATGACCTAGTATTTGTATATATAGTTCTTGCTCAGAGTATTTTAAGTAGGATTCAAGGTCCGTATGCAGATTGCGGTGTACCGAGAATGTACGAAGCTCATTTAACAATGCATATAATGAATTAAAGTTCCATTTGTTATAGTAGAGGTATGGTATTAATTCATTTGGGAAAGTACGTTTATATGGAGTATAGTATTTTTCAACAATCTGGGGTAAGAGGTCAGATGGAAATTTGACAACCATAAATTGAGCAGTTGCATTATCTTCAATTTGGTTGTTGATGTCAATGGAATCGATTGTAATAATAAATTTTAGGTTTTTATTTATACTAGTAAAAGATGAAATTACGTCATTAGGCATTTGAGGGTATAAATCCATACCATCTAACGCTATATAAATTTCTTCATTGATTAATTTGCACAACCATAGACATTTATCCTTAGGTTGTGTAATGTTTACCAAGCCCTCATTCTGAGCTATTTGGTCGAAAGTCTTTCCGACGATACTTTCAAATTCCAAAAGCAAATGGGAATATATTTCATCAACATAATCAGTTCGATGAAAGTGATAGATAATTTGTTTTTCAGTATAAATTGACCATTCTTGAATAAATTTTGCTAATACATTTGTCTTTCCTACTCCAGGTTCGCCGTGAATTACAAAAATTTGATTATTAGATGATATAAATTGATAGAGCAGTTCTGTGTTTATATCTGTACGATTAACATTGTTTCTAGTGAGGCACTTTACAAGAACCCTATTCTTATTTCTAAATGACTCTAATTCAGTTTTTAAAGTTCCTTCTTCTGTGTCTAGGAGAAGAGTATCAAGATATTTTGATACCTTTTCTCCAAGTTGTTGAAGGGATTCACAATGTTCAATTACATATCCTTTCAGTTTAAGATCTTCATATAGTTTGTTTTGTCGCGTGGTATGCTCTAAATAATCCAACCAAAAGAAGTGGACATTCCTCATATCAAGATTATTAGCAATCCCATACCGAATTTCCATTTCAGTAATACCGCATCCATCATTAATACAACTTTCAATAAACGAGTTGTATTCTTCAAAAACTCCATATTCTTTTGCAAAATCGGCATTTGAAGGTATGGTACCATCGCTCTTGCCAATTATTCCTATAAAATATGGCTTAGTTAGTTCTATTTCTCGCAAGCAAGTCTTTATGATGGGGGCATCTGTTTTTAGCCCCCATCTAAGATCTATTTCGTAGAACTCTTTTTGATTTGCGTTTGCCTTAATCTTGAATTCTGGGAAAACTACTTCCGCCAGAAATCTCCTTTCTAGGGATAAATCCTCAAAAGTTGATGAAACGAATAATCGGATTATTGAACTTGTCATGTCAAAATAATATTATAGAGGTTTATCCTTAGGCCTAGGAACGAATTAGTCTAATGCGACTTGCATTCCATGCTGTTTGAAGATAGCGTTGAGGACGTTGGATTCAACGATCAGGTCGCGAACAAGGAGTTTTTGCTCTTCGGTGAAGGTGTCTTCGATTTTGTGGAAGAGAGCCATAACACGTTCGCTCTGCTCTTCGATTTCTTCCACTGTCACTTTGCCGTCTTCCATGATTTTGATGAATGAAGGCTGTTCCATGATGGTCTCGTTGATTTTCAGAGAACCATCCTCGTTGAAAAATATCTCTTTCATATTGGTTAACTATTTTTTCTTGTTTTCGTCGTAGACTTTAGTTATTGCTGACTTGTCTTTCAAGACATTCTTGACGGCATCATCTATGTCGTCATCGTGAAGTGCCATGTTTGTCAGGGCTTTGAGATAGACCCACCCGGAGGTTATGGTAAGTGCATAAAGAGCGCCGGTCATGATACCAACAGATGCGAAGTATCCGAGACCTGTCCATTTGAGACCCGCCGCCACTGCTGTAATTCCGAGATTGCTTACAAGGTTGGAAGCAATAGCAGAACCAATGCTCTTCATCTTGTTATCAGAGAATTTTATGCCGAGAGCCTTGTTGATTGAGACATACATTGTCCAAATATTTGCAGTAGCTGCGGCAATGTCGAGTCCACCAATAGGTATGAATGCGGTTGCGACTGCAATTTTAGCGTGCCTTTTAACAATCTTGACGATGTCCTCTGGAAGCACATATTCCGCTGCGGAGTTTAGCTTCTTATAGACTTCGACAACTTGAAAGGCAGTTGATAATAAGTTACTTGCCATTATATTAGTTTTTAAGATAAGAATCCTTTATTTTTGAGTTTTAGCATTACATCGGCAGCAAAGTTTCGAGCGTCAATTTCTACCGGTTGATAGTAGTATAACCGAAAACCGACATCTCCAATCTTGTTGGGCCCGATGACGACCAGTGTGTTACCACTGTAATATCTATATTTAGGATCGTAGAAATTTTCTCGCCACGTATTTACTTCACTGAGTGAGTCGTGGACACATTTTTGATCAACATTATAGTGCTGATAAGCATGGCGACCTTCGTGAATGATTGTGTCAAGAACATCTTTGTATGCTTCTTTGCTGTCGGACATCACAAACTTACTGTTAAGTGCAATAAGTTTATTGTAGCTATCCTGATAGCCGAAGACATTGGATGCCATCTTTTCAACCTTAATAGGGAGCGGGGGGCGATGTTCTATCTGCGCTATACGATATTCAATGGCATTTAGCAATTCCGTGCGTTGCTCCAGCGACAGATTCTTCCAGTTCTCGTATTTTAGACCCTCAATTCCTGAAAGATAATCAGCAATTTCTTCAGTGACTTGTGCATCGTTGAGACATTCATAAGGTTCGAAGCCTACATATCGCTCGATTCTGTCAAGAGATTCAGACGCGACATTTTCCGCATTATTAATTTCGGGTAGAGTAACTGGTTCGACTATCTCTGTCGGAATTTCAATATTTGGCAATGATTCTATTGGCTCAAGGGAGGAGGATTTCTCGTTGAGTTGTTCAAACCTTTCTAAATTATTTAATTCAAGACTCATGATACTCAGCCTTTATTATAATTAGATCCACAGGAATTGTAGCAAGAACATTTACCATTGCGACTATAGTTGCTGCCACATGAGGAATAACATCCACACGTTGAATATTCAACCTGATGCATTGAATCTTGCACATCATTTTTTATGTCGGAGAACTCCAGCGGAGCAATTTGGCCGAGATTTTCAAGAAAAGAACCTTCCAATTTCTCCAGTTTATCGTTTATTTCTGAAAATTCATTTTTCATGCTTATTTGATTGTGTCTATGAGTTTACCAATACGAGTTATCTTTTCTGCATTACCGTCATGTTTAGCCATTCTAAGCTGATGTCTGCAATTCGCAATGTAAATCGTTTTGAAAGCTGCACAATGGAAAGAATCCGGTGTACTAACATTGTTCGTGCAAATATAATTCATGCCATAACAATGATTACAGAGTCGATTTAACATGCAAATCTGACATTCCGAGTTCTGCAAATCCTCATGCCTTGTAAAGTCAATGGAGAGAGAACGACGTGCCTTATCTATCGGAATAGCTACCGGCGAAAACAAATGGCAGGCATATTCAGTACCATCTACATCAATGCAAATTAAATCTTCGCCACATGAGCATGACTTGTAAACCTCATTCTTATTTGTTTGCAATCCGAATATATCAATATCAAGTAAAGGGAGATGATATTCATCATTATGAAACAAATAAAACTGTGAGAGCTCATCAAGCTGCTGACTTAACTGTTTCAGATGTTTTTTGTCCCATTGGACATGAATTCCTCTTGCCAAGTCGGCCACAACTTTTTTGAACCCCTTAAAATGGAGGAACTTTACACCAGCGGCGAACTCTCCAATAGTATCAGGAGATATTGTCATTTTTACGCTCTGTTGGGGCCAAGTTCGCACAAAAAAATCCAGATTTATGGAAGATGACGAACCACTTCGATTTATATTCTGCATCGTTTCATTTCCATCAAAACTTAGACCCAGACAAAAACGTTCCCGATTTTCCGTACACCATTGTCTTATGTCATCACTAAGCAGAGTGCCGTTTGTTGGAGCATATATCATGGAAAGAGTCTTGTCATGCTTCTGCCTCCACAGCCATTCTGAAATTTCCTTTATGAGATTGAACTCCAGAAGAGGTTCCCCGCCCATAAAATGAATTTCAAAGGAGTCATATTCATCAGGTAGTGATAGGATGCTTTTCCGTATAAGAGATCTCAAACGTGCAGAATCAACGGTGTGCGCAGTTGCCTTAGGCTCATAGCAATAACTGCAACGCAGGTTGCATCTATATGTTATGAGAAACATTAAGGTCTTTGTGCGCATAATCAATTATTCAATTATTGATCCCTCTGCAATCTCTTTGAGTTTGCCATCAGGGAAATACACCATCCCTTTGAGCATTTGCCCATCTTTCCATTCACCTTCAAACCACTGTCCGGAGGTGAAGAAGTATTTGCCATAGCCATTGAATTTACCGTTTGAGATTTCTCCATCATAGCGGTCTCCATTAGCAAGAGCATAAACGCCACGCATCATTTGGTCATCTTTCCATAATCCCTGAAAAGAATCTCCATTTGCAAATGTGGCAAATCCAGTTCCAACTCTTTTATCGGCCTGCCATTGTCCTACATAGAAAGTATGGTTAGGAAACATCATTCTTCCTGTGCCATGACGTTTACCTTGGGCAAACTGGCCTTCGTATGAAGAAGTATATTCATCCTTTTTGGGGTCATAGAATCTGTATAAACCCTCTCCATCCATAAGACCGTTTTTCCACTCACCTTCATATACGTCGTGGTTGGCAAATTCCATTCTGCCTCCACCGTTGGGCTTGTCTTCACGCCATTCACCGCGATACGAGAGTCCGGTGGTTGATTGGCATTTAACATTCATTGTTTCGTTATTCATATTTGTATGATTATTTTTTCTTATTGATTTTTGCGAGATAGATGTCTCCGGCATTCTGAGAGCCGACATTCAGACTGTTCAGACCAACAAGCACCGCTTGACCAATTGAAAGCTTGGGTATAACATTTTGTTGTTCCTTACTCATACCAACTGATTCAGCAAGTAACTCGGTGTCGTCAGATGAAACTATCTTGTGAATAATCTTCACGTTGGTATTCTTGACGGCATCTTCAATCAGACGTGATGGGACTTGATCTACAACCATTATTCCCTGCCCGTATGCTCTAACCTCTGATAGGATACTGGCAAACATTTGGTTAGAACGATACTGAGGTAATTCGGGGCTATCACATTTTGTCATGACACGATGAGCCTCTTCAATCACGGCAAGATGTCGACATTCGTTATCGTTAAAGGAATAGCCGGTAGCCTCAGATTCAGCGATTCGGTATTCATAGAGGAACTGCATCAGCAGAGACATAATGAAAGCCTTGTCGGAATCGTCGCCTACATACGATAGATTGATGATGCATGGTTCTTCAAATATGTCGCTCCATGTCATACCCTGGATTTCCGGGTTGTTAAGCAATGTGTTTTTCCAACCCTGCTTCATGCTGTTGAAGCGCGTGCGAAGAGCAGCCGAAATATTCATCGTATTTTCCTCCGCATACCCCAATTGGTCCATCAATCCTTTTATAAACGGGAGGTTAATGGATTCCAGTGTAGGGAAAGGTCGTTTTTTAGTTGGTGTGTCTTCATCCAACCATCCTGTGTCGTTGTATAGCTTGTATAGTAGCCGTTCTATTACAGTGGGCAAAATGTCCTGCATCGGAAAAGCTCCTGCAAGAACAGACTTCAGCTTGTCGAGGTGTGATACTACACGGTAACCATTTAATTCATTTTTACTCTCAATAACCTCAAAAGGATTCAGGCGAAGAACGTCTTTTAGTTCTTCATTCCCCTTTGCATAATAATTGCAACCTGGGATGAATATTTTTATCCGTTTGCGTTTTTGATTTTCCGGTGCCGTTCTGTTGAATTCGTCAACCTGTCGGTTGTATTCGATCGCCCAGTCAACATATTCAGTTTTAGCCGGTTCGAATACAATTATCGGTCTATCGGCATTCAGAAACCCTTCAATAATACTTAACACCGTATTTGTCTTGCCACTTCCGTTGACGCCTGCCACCAATGCATGACGGCTTAAAGTGTCAAGGTTGAGACTGACGGAGATCGGAGACTCCTGTCTGTCGTGAATCAGTTTACCTAAGGGGATTGAGAAAGATGTCGGCTTCATATCTTGAGGAGTAAGGCTGAAATCCGGCCATATATCCACTACACTTATTCCCGGCACAGAACTCATCGGCAAATTTATCACGCATGAAAGTTCTCGGGTGGTTAGTATTGAGGTCAGCCGTGAAAAATCCTTACCGAAAGGATGTCTGAAAGGCTCGTCGACAAATTCATTCACAGGCTTATAATTGGCGTATATTTGCACGTCTTCCTTGAAGCCGTTAATACAACCCGAATTATCTGTAATTAAATCAGAAATATCATGGATTCGAATCGGTTCATATATGGATTCTTTGCCGCTTAATACGGCCTTCACCTGCGAGGCAAGAATAGCACCATCTTCGCTATCTGTAAAGACATAGCAACCGACTTCCCACATGCCAGTAGCTTTCCCGAGTTGGAACCTTTCAGCATGCTTTTTCAAATGTTCTACAGAGGCTTCAATATGAGCATTCGATATGGTCTGCGACACAGATTTGGAATAACTTTCGGAAAACCCGTGTGTGGTAGAGTCTGTCTCTGATTTTGCGGTCGATTTATCTGTTTTGGGCGTGGTCCGTCTTGGGATGAATCCCTTTGCAATTGCAAGAGATTGTGCTTGTCTTCCTATATTTAGAATATTGAGTGAAGACTGAAGCCTCGGAATAGACTTGATTTTCCCTGCGACAGCAGGAACCACTGATAATGCAGGTGGATACAGGATGGCAGTCGCAACTGCCAATCCAGTTACTGCAAGGATAACATTTCTTGTTGTATTACTCTTTCCTTCATTAATCTCTTTAGAAACAGTTTCAGTTACAGTCTCAGCAATTGTATGTGAGTCAGAGATACTGTCACTCTTCTGGAGGCTCTCTGATATTGAGAAACCTTTGAATGATTCTGCTTGACTTTGTAAGTCTCGACATTCACGCAATATGCCGTCGACTTTATCTTCTGAAATTGGGGTAGCAGTAATAAGATAGGCAATATTGTCAAGACTTTCTCCACCGCCGATGATTTGGTCAACACTCTTTGCATATTGATCTTGTGCATTAAGTGATGGGACACCGGTGAGGGCATAACACTTTGTATATTTATCAGAGTTAAAGAACGCTTTCAATTCATCATCGTTGTCAGCTCGTTTCGATGTTAGTCCTTTCCAATTGGATGCGGCAAAGTCTTTCAAGGCAGAAACTTTACTTCGAGCAGAACCGGATTTACTTTTACCATAATCACTAAGCCCAAGGAAAAGGCTGAACACGCCCATGTTACCCAATATCAAGAATGTCAGATTTGTATCCGGCATATCACAAGAATGAAGGATCGTTTGCATTGCATCAAAACAATTTTGCTTCGAGTTAGGCGCAAATCTTCCAACTTGCGTAATTTTCAGCCAACGGAAACCAATCATTTTATGATCAACATCACCAATAAGCCTAAGGGAGCATAACGATTCTTCGATGTCTGATTGGAGGAATTTCCTTTCCAAAGAATACGATAGAGTCTGCGCTATTGCATTGGCAGCCGCTATCTTACTAAGTCCTTCCAGTTGTTGTGGTTGAAAGGTACTCTCTGCTTTTATTACATCTGCATTATCCATAATCATATTTGACAAGTGATGTTTCTTATAGTAGATGCATAAAATTCACGTAATCTAACACGGCAATCAGACACTTCTTCACTAATCGCATCCTCAATATTATAACTATCAAACCAACGAGTCGTGTAATCTTTAATTCTTGTCGGCAATTCGTTTAATAGATCCTTGTCTTGCGCTCTATCCTTGTCTAAAGAATTCCTGTCATTCCACCTATGGAATGTTCCACGTCCATTGATATAGTCTTTCATCACATCTTTTATCCTCTTGACAAGTTCCTCGTTATCTTCTTGATTGATTGAGAAATTAAAGTCATAATTAATTTCAAATTTCCCAATAGGCGCGTCAAAACCAAAGTATAATCGAATGATGTCCTTAAGTACTTTATTGATACGTGATACGACAGTGGCCGATACTCGTTCATTGATTACCTTACTTACTTCGACTGACTGAGCTTCCCACATCTCGACCAACCTGTCAAGTCCTAATAAAAGTCCTTCAAGGGTTTTATGTCCGTCCTTCTCTTTCCACATATCAACCATTCGACATAATTTGTTGGTGTATGCCGACTTGTATTGCGACAATATTTCTGAGTTGATAATGTTGGGAAGGTCGTCGGATAGAGATTGCAAATCTTCAGGCAGTTTGGATTCAGGAGTGAACTTAGGGCATTTAGAATCCATATATCCTATCATTGCGATACCTTGAGAAATACTATATGATGGAGTGTCATCCACAACACATGCGTTTTCATCAAGCCCGTAGCAGTCAAGAACGATTGCCCGATAAAAGTCCATTTGTGACGCACCTCCTGTCAAAATCACTGCATCAGCTGACCCATACTTAGCTATGAAATCTGTTATGCTGTCTCTCAATTTTGACTCATAATCATCTTCTATAGGTGAATTATTGGAAAGGAATAGTTTTAGTAATTTTGAACCGGGCAATTTCAATTTAGAAATTTTAATCACTTCACCTTGCGACAAGTCTTCCCAGTCTATGCTACATGAAAATGTAACCTCTCGTTCAGGATACTTCTTCTGCTTATTAAAGTATTCTTCTTTAGCGTATCTTAAGAACAAAAGAACATCATCTTTTCCATTCGGATAATGAGATAAGTATGAATTGTATGAATCACGAAAATCGACATCATTTTCTATAAAGTAATTTAACAGTATATCTTCTATTTGACTTGCACCGATTTCATACCCAAAGGTATATGTCTTGTCTGAATGAAGAGTAATGTCAAGTGTACTGCTGCCTAAATCAAGGACTACCAATCGCTTTGCCTTTTCAGACAACCTCGGATTCCTATCATGAAGCTTCTTCCTTGCAGTCACATGGGCAGCCCTTGATTCTGCAATTACATCTACAATGGGCAAGCCGCATTCATTTTGGAGAAATTTCAAATATGCATCGCGCTGTTTATCATTCCAACCGGATGGACAAGCCGCATAGTATCGAACATTCCTGCCCACTATTCTAACATTCTTAGGATTGGATATAACCTTATTGAAAACAGTTACTATGAAATCTCTGAAGTGTGTCCTCTGGGAATCCGTAATGGCATTAAACTCCTCTGATGCTATTAAAGGCCCTTTAAAATATGCTTCGATATGAGAGAAACTTTTGAAGTCATATATGTCAATGTCCACATCTGTTCTATCATATGAATCATAACCTACTAAACTTGTTATTTTGGGTTCGTGGCTATGTTCGCAAATATATACGTCTTCGACAGGAACTGAACCATCCCTGATAGAAACTTTACTGGCATCGACCATGGCGACACTCGTTTCTCCATGACCGAAGTCAAATCCGATTATGAAGTCGAACTCTGGCATTATTTGTCATCTTTATGTTCTTTTGCATATTCCGTCTTGGCCTCTTTTGCTATATCTTTTTGCTTATCCTTGTTATCTTTTACGTAGCGTTTGAGGGTTTTGACAGGAATCGTATCCAAATCGACTTTACCATTCTGCTGTTTGGCTACAGTTGTAAGGACTTGAAGATATACCCAGGCCGAAGAATAACAGATAGCATAATTAGCAGCAGCGGCTATAACCAACGCAGGAATGTTAGCTCCGGGTACAGCCTTCAGAAGATTAGCAAGACCCGCTGCAAGAATATTCCCAGAGATATTAGCAATTGCAGCGGAGGCTATACTTTTCAAAGCATTTTCTTTAAAAGATATACCCAAAATGTCATTGATTTTGACATACATGTGCCAAACATTAATCGTTAATGCGGCCATATCTGCAAACGGCACTGGTATGAAGCCAAGTCCTGCTGCATTTAGAGAGTGATTGTTGATTGATTTGGCTAAATCTTCACGTTTCTTGTCATCCTGCTGGTTCATTGCCCTTAGCAGTTCGGCAGCGCTATTGCTTATGAGAGTACTCATGGTTTTATGATTGTTTGTTATTTTTCTTGATTTCAAAGCCCAGTTTAAGAATAAGCTTTATGGTTTCCTGACTCGTGGCACGGTCATATTCTTTCTCCGACTCTGAAAGACTTTCGTATGCCACAAGGCAAGGGTGTTTCTTTTCGGTATCGTCTCGCTTTGCTCCGTATGACCATCCATCGTTGATGCGATTCTGAGACCATACTTCATGTACATTCTTTGCGATTTCCTCTGCCAAGGCAGTAAGTTCTTCTGGAAACTCAATCTCCTTTGTGTCGATAGGGTTCGGTATATATTTCGTTTCCATACCTTTAGAGAGACAAATTTATTCTAAATCTATCATCAGATTGCTTTTCTTCATTTTTAAAACCAGTGAAGTTTCAACTACGAGATAGTCAAACAATCTAATAGCATTTGTATCACTAATATCATCAAGCTTGTCCCATGGCTTTAGACATGAATGAGTTTTATGTTTATAATCTTTTTTTTCGCCGTAGATGAAACCCAATATTTCATGTGATGCATTCCATCTCAAGTGTTCAGTGATTGCCAAATTTGTGAACAACTGGTTTAATGGCAGCTCACAATATGACAATTCTGCGTATTCTACATTTTTTGATTTCAATTTTCTTTTTGAATCAATATTCTCGTGAGAAACATTGAAAAGATTAAATAGCCATTCCCAAATATCTTTATTCTTATCTTCAATGTGATGTTGAAGGAATTTACCAACAATATATAATTTCGTTATTGCATGAATAGCATTTTCTCGATCTTGAAATAGTGCTATTTTCTTTTTATCGCGAGCTTCCTGTTTGGATAATGGCTTATCTTTATCCTTTATGCCAAGGTTCCGTTTGTTTTCTTTGATTCTATTATCCACAATCTCACAATATTTCCAATACGTATCACCGAATTCTTTGCCATCACGAGCAAATTCATCCTTTACTATAATATCATATTTATATATATCTATTTCACCTCCGAACAAAACTATGATATCCTTTATGCCGTATTCATCATCAATGATATCATTATAATGTTTTGCTATAGCTTGTAAATGAGAGAAAGAGGAATTGTTATAAACCCTAACGAATATCCTGAAATTGTTGAAATTATCACGGTATTGTCTAGCATATTTAAGTATCTCAGTAGCGACAGTAATGTTGATTTCATCATCCCCTAATGCAATAGCAACATAATTTAGCGAATCAATATTTCTCTGTAAAAATTCAAAATACTTGACATCGTCTACAGAATAATTCTGAAAATTAATATGAATATTAGAATGAGTGTTGGCTAAATTAAATGCACTATCTTTTAGGGCTGGAACCTTTGAAATGAAACTTCCTTTTAAATTATTAATATATTGATCTATAACTGTGCAGTTAAACGGACTCCGTTCTTTTGTATTTTCGTATGAGCTCAAAAATGAGCCAAATTCATATAGATATCTAAAAATATCTCTACCTGTCTCACCGAATCCTATTATCAGAGAATTAAAGGAACTCTTTATTGTACCGGGATTTTCATCTAGATCAATATCAACATATCTAATTGGATGACTAATTTGTTTTCTCTTTAAGACGTCTACAGAAAGTAGAGCATCATCAATTACACGAACTTCAAGTTTTACGTCATGATCGCTTCGAGTATCTTCGATTATACTTGTGACGGAACTTTTACGAGTCTGGCAGTATATCACCTTGGGAATTTCCTCTATCTCCTTGTCCTTTGAGAGGTATTCAGAAAGAATTCTTGAATCGTCTACGTTCTGATCTCTGTCGTCCGACAAAAAGAAGAAATGCAATTCCGGTTTTACTGAGTTGTTATTACGTGATATTTTTGCAAGTTTGTTTATTCTTTTTTGAATTTTAAACAGTCCCATGCTTCTCCAGAAATTATTTAGATCCGCTTTATCAAATCCTGCTTCACCAATAAGATACATGCAGTGCTTATCTTGATTTATCAACGGGACGATGGGATTGTTGACAGTGAGAAATGAAACGATACTCTCCCAGTTGTTGTGTTTTTCTTCGTCATCATTTCGGGTGTCGACATAAATAATCAAGTCGTTAGGGTCATCATTGTCCTGGTAAGCCTTTTTAATGCTTTTGGCTAAAGCTATTTCTTTCTCTCCGACTCCGAAGAATATAAACAGCTGATTATTCTTGCTGGACTCCACCTTTACAAAACAATTGTGAATCCAGGCCGACATTCTTGTAAGGAACAAATTTACCATCAACGAGAACATGCATATCGTGCTCAGTACGGAGACTATGATAATGCCTCCTTCTATGAGGTGCTGGCTATGTCCGGAGAATATTTTTGATTCTCTCATTTCCTGAAAAATATCCTCATTGATATCCAGAAAGAAAAGTTCGAATGCCGCAATGGCTCCATGCACCAGAACCTTTGCAATGTTCCCATTCTCTCCTTGCCAAAGTGCCAGTATGTTCAGGGCCCAGCCTGCTGAGAAACTGATACCCATTACCGCACCCATAAATTTCAGATACTGGCTTTTGGGGATGTTTAAGATTGAACCGAGTCCCCATTTACCGGTCTGATATCTGTTTATTCTTTTGAACTCCCTGATAAGGTAACATACAGAAACTACTAATAATAGTAATGGGAAACAAAGGCAAACGAACAGGGATAATTCCAATCCCAAGATTATTGTTTCACATTTGCCAAGTATGCCGGGATATACGAAAATAACAGATAGCCCTATTGTAATGGCAATTATTACCAGAAGTGATATCCAGGGTTTAGTCTTATCTATGTAAGTTGAAGAGTTTTTTCTCATAATGAACGCTCTGATTATTTATTTATTTGTCAGATTCAATTCGATATCCCAGCTTTTTTAGAAGCTTTATTGTATTAATAGCCATCTCTCGGTCAAAGAATTTCTCTTCGTCGGTCAGGTCGCTGTAAGGCACCATGTCCGGTGTTTGTTTTAGCTCATCATTCCGTTCCGGTCCGTATGACCATCCTTGTGACTTTCGTCCCAACGCCCATACTTCATGGGCATTCTCGGCTATTGCCTCCCGAAGTTCTATCAGCTCGTTCGGCAGCGATACATCGCTCAGATCTATTGGATGGGGTTCATACTTGGTGAAATCTCTTGGCGAAACTTTAACCATATAACGCGATGAGTCTTCCCATGCATCTTCAAATAACCCTAATGAAATCTGATTGATTTCATCACATTCCGGATCATAATACTTTACAGTCTCGTTATCTGCGGAAATAACAACCACTGCATGATTAGGGTTAGCTCCTATGAACTCGTCTTCAAGTTTCTCGCGATTCAGCCTATTGACATTAGTTGTTAGCTCTTTTCCATCCACTACAACTATTACATTATAGTCCCTTACTGCTTTCTGCAAATCTTGAATCGAATTGTGATATGTCCGGGAAGTCGAAAAGCACTCTTGCTCCAATAGTCGTCCTATATTGTGAATAGGAGTTCCTCCGTCCTTTAACCATCCTTGCTGTTTAGCTTGTTTTTCCCAATCTGTGATTGACCTCTCTACACCATGTTGGTTCAATATATACAATTCACATTTGATGGCGCACCTATTAGCAACATCTTTAGCGGCTAAAGATTGCATGGGCAGAATCTCTCCACATGCAGTTTCTTCTTCGTTCTCCAGCTCTATGCATATTTCTATAGCTTTACGAAGTTCGGGGTCTTGTCTTGCCGCTTCCAACACACGCAACGTATCTTCAGCGGATGCATTACCTTCAAGAAAAGCAGAGAATAGGTTGTCAGATATTTCGTTCATTTCTTATTCCTTTTAATGCCTAATGCAATTACAGTTAAATCCTCAATTGCTCGTTTCTTAATATTATATAGATTTGACACTTGTACATTAATTTCTGATGCAACATTTTTGAACTCTGCATCATCCAAAAGGATTCTCTTAATGACATATGAATGTCGGGGATTATCCTTTGCCAGAATTTTCAGAAGAATCTCCAAGTCGAGTTTAGCATTTATCTGGCTTATGAAATCAATTTCATCGCCTTCTATGGGGTAGGGAGGCTCTTTGCTTGTGTCATCTATCATTACTTGACCATTTCTTATGAAATGACGAACTAAACATCTTTGCAGCCAGTACATAAACGTACTTTGGAAATCAAAAGATTTCAGTCTATGATCATCATTCTCCATTAAGAATACGACGACCTCATCAACAAATTCATCATATTCTATTGGATGATTGAAAAGTTTTTTCATCAGTGATAGAAACAATGGCCTACATTTCACGTAGTAGAACCATCGTGTTACTATTGGGTCACGTTCAAGTAACTTCTCGACTATTTCTTTATCAGTTAGTTGCTTCATTTATATATGAAATCATAATTGTTCGCTTATTCTATCATTCCGTGGAATTTAACGCATATAGTTGCAGCTCTAAATGATTCATAGTTTGTGCATGATGATTTTAATATCAGATGAGTTAATTTTGACCCCTGCATATCCCAAAGCATCAATTCTAATGAGAATGCGTGTCTCATTGTTTATCTCTTCAACATTTCCAACAAGACCTTTCAAGCCTCCTCTAATCACTTCGACTTCATCTCCAAGACGAATTGAAAGGGATTCAATGACAATATCTTCATCACTATTTCCTGCCATAAATTTGAGTTTCTCAATTTGTGCTGTAGGAATCTTGGCGATGAGAGAACGATTGAATGCATCTTTCGATCCTGTTCTATCGACCATGAACCTATTAATAAATGGATATTGTACGATATCCATTCTATGTTGTTCTGTACATCGAATAAATACAATAGTCGGAATAATCGGAGCCTTCTTAACACGCTTACGTCCTGACGGCGTTATAACCATCTTGTTTTGATAAGGAACATAAACCTCGTAACCTTTTTCTTCCAGTTTCGTTTGAACCGAAAATTCTGTATTGTTCTTTACAACTGCAATAAACCAGTATGTTTCAGACACGCCTACGGCGCTGCACCTGTCAATCGCAGATGCACCACTCGTTTCTATGACAAGCTTCACGTTCATGATCAGTTGTCAAGCATATATACTCAAATGCCGAACGATGCTCTTACAGCAACCCCGTCCAACACTGGGTAATAATAGCACAACAATGCGCCAATATGCAAAGTTACTAAAAATATTTGACATAGAAGACATTCTAATGAAAATTCCAGGGCTGGCGCATGAGATTTAGTCAAAATTAAGTGAATAAACCGCATGATTTTGTGAAATAAGTTGAATTCTGTTGCGAATATGGCTGAAAAATTCATAACTTAGAGTTATGAATATCGAAATTTTCAGCAAGGTAAAAGACCCGCGGGATTTGGGCAAGGTAAAACATGAACTTGAAGATGTGCTGCGAATGGCGCTCATCGGCGTATTGTGTGACTGTGAGGACTGTGACGACATATCGGATATGGTGACTGACCGGGAGGAGGAATTCAAAGTTCAGGATTGCTGAAGCTTACCAACGGCGTACCGTGCGGCGACACGATACTGCGCGTTGTCGAGGCGGTCAATCCGGCCCAGCTCCGGGCAAGTCTCGACCGCTGCCGCGGCCACATCATGGAATCCCTGTGTGGCCATCAGGTTGTCATCGACGGGAAGAAACTGCGTGGTGAAAATCCGAAGAGTCTTGGATGCCATGGGTTGTATATCCTCAACGCATGGGTATCCGAGACGGAAATCTGCGTTGCCGAAAAGCCGGTTGATGACAAGGCCAACGAGCTTACGGTTCTCCCAACCGTATTGTCCTCCTTATGGCTTACCGGCTCTCTGGTTTCAATCGATGCCATGGGGACACACCGCAATATCGCGGAACAGATTATACTGCAGGGCGGTGATTACCTGATGGCTCTTAAAGACAACCAGCCTATACTCAAGGACTTGACGGAAAATATTTTTAGGAATGCCACCCCAATGTCGGTATACACAACCGAGGAAAAGGGGCACGGAAGACTGGAAAAGAGGACTTGTTCCATTATGGATACGACACTGCTGGAGCAAGAGGGGATGTACGAGAGGTGGCCTGGTCTGAAACGCATCATAAGAATGGAGCGTGAGCGAACGGAGAACGGTTCCCACTCGCGCGAAACCATCTACTATCTGAGCAGCGTGGAAAAAGACGGGGCGTCTTATTATGCAAGCCGTATTCGTGCGCATTGGGGAATCGAGAACAAACTGCACTGGCATCTCGACGTGACTTTCCGGGAGGACATGTGTCGTGTTCGTGCCAAAAATGGAGCCGTCAATTTCTCCGCCATGCGAAAGTATGCGTTGGAAATGCTTAAAAAACAGAATGACAAACTAAGCCTTAAACGCAGGCGCAAGAAGTGTGGCCGTAATATTGACTATCCCCGTAACTATTCAGCGAATAGGCAATGGGGGGGTAATACTGGATGATAATACAATTTAATCAGCTGAATATCATAAAATTAATAGCGGTTATATTTGCGTATGTCAAATAAAATCGCTATCTTTGTATCTGTGAAACAGCAGGTTGACGACATAAATTCGACTTTGACCGGATTATTATCCGAACTTCAATCGTTGCGGAAAACGGTTGATTCGCGGCATGCCGAGATATGCTCGCTCAATCGCAATGTCGACAAACTGCTGAAAGAGAACCGGGAGTTGCGCAAGCGGTTGGAGAAATATGAGAAGCCCCCGAAAGACTCCGGGAACAGCAGCACGCCGCCATCGAAAGAGCCGATGAAATCAGAGATTGAACGGCGTACCAAGTCGCTGAGGAAAAAGTCGGACAAGGCAGTCGGCGGTCAGCCGGGCCATGAGGGAACAACCCGTAAAATGGTGGAGACTCCCGATGAGATAGAAAACATAGCATCGCAGTTCTGTACCGAATGTGGCAGAGACCTGTCGGATGTCGAAGGCGAACTTGATTATGTCATGCAGGAGATTGACCTGCCGCTGATAACACCGATGTATCGTGAACGCAGATTTTATAAAAAGGCCTGTGCCTGCGGTTGTTGCAACCGTGATTATGCTCCGCGCAAGAGAGGCGGCAACGCCATAACCTTCGGCAGGAACATCCGTGCGGTTGCAACATATCTGAGCGTAGTACAGTGTATGCCTTATGAGCGGTTGCAGTCGTTGTTTGAAACAATGTTCAATGTCAGAATCAGTCAGGGAACGCTTGCCAATATCATCCGTGAGATGCTTGATAAGTCCCGTCCGGCGATAGACCTTATAGAGCGGCTGATAAAGGAATCCGCCGTCGTCGGTTTTGATGAGTCGGGTTGCTATGTCAACGGCAGACTCAACTGGTCGTGGATAGCGCAGACCACATATCTGACGCTTGTGTTCCGTGGCGCGGGACGTGGGGCGAAAGTGCTTGAAGAACGCTTCGGCGACTCTCTGAAAAACATGATTGCAGTCACCGACCGACACAGCGCCTACTTCGCCATAGACTTCCTCGACAACCAGATATGTCTGGCACATCTTTTACGGAATATGGAATACCTCAACGACATAGACAGGGAGCAGACATGGGCAAAGGATGTGCAGGAACTTCTGCGTGAGGCAATCCATTTGAGAAACGAAAGACCAACGGAGATAATTCCCAAAGAGAACTGGCTCACCCGGCTTGATGACCTGCTCAAAAAGAATCTCGATAATCTGCGAAAAGAGTTCAATGAGCTGAAACGGGGAATAATAAAATGCCGGGACTACATCTTCAACTTCCTTGAGAACCCGGACATACCCTCGGACAACAACGCTTCGGAGCGGGGAATCCGTAAACTGAAGGTCAAACAGAAAATATCAGGTTGCTTCCGTTCGGACACCGACGCCGATGCCTTCCACGCTCTTCACTCCATCGCAGACACAGCCTGGAAAAACGGTCAATCTCCTCTTGATGCTATCCTGGCACTCGTTTAATTAGACGAGGCGAATTTTTATAGCTTTTCCTTTCGCTGAATAGTTACCTATCTCCTCAAGGTTTTTAAGGAAAGTTAAATCTCATGCGCCAGCCCTGGAAAATTCACTCCGATGTTGCAGGTTTGTAATAGTCGATTTTGTGATTGTTTAGAATGTCTAATAACAGTGAGATATATAGTCAAAGTCTTCTTCAAAGATCTTGATTATGTAATTTGTGCTACTTTACTCTCAAATAATTCCAGACTTCATGATATTTTGGAAACTGATATTGCTCTGTATTAAGAGGTTGTTTAAAAACGATTGTTAACGGAAGTGAGTTTGCGTAGGGTAATCGCAACCGCTGCGACCATGAGCATTTCGTTGGCGGATTCTGTCGTCTCTTCGTAGTTTCGGCATAATCGTCTGAAATTTTCAAGCCATGCGAAAGTCCTCTCCACAACCCATCTTTTCTTTGCCGGGACAAACTTACCGGAATAATTTGAATGCGTAATCTCGATGTCAATTCCAAAATCATGTTTGGCCTCCTCTATGAAATTTCCACGATAGCCTCTGTCTGCATAGATGCGTCTTATCCATGGAAAAGCGACGACAAGCATCGCCACAAGAGCGTAAGCGGATTTGGAATCGTGAATATTGGCAGGGGTTGTGGACGCCTCCAGAATGTCACCGTCCTTATCAGTTATTATGTTGCGTTTTACGCCCTTTACCTTCTTGTTCCCGTCAATTCCTTTTTGGGAACGAGGAAGAGCACAACGGGAACTCTCACTGTCTATGGCTCCAATGGTCGGGTGTGGCGATTCTCCTCTTCTGAGTCTTACTTTCTCCACAAGACTGTCCTCGAGTTCAGAAAAGGCATCCATTGCGCCCCAGCGCCTGAAATAGTAATAGACCGTCTGCCACTTGGGGTATTCTTCCGGAAGCAGTCGCCATTGGCAGCCGCTCACATCTATGTAGATTATCGCGTCAAGTATGAGAAAAAAATCATATTTGCTACGCCAGTTATCCATGAGAATTGTTCCTTTTATATACTCCTTCTGAGCATCGGTCAAATCGGTCAGATACATAATTCTTTGTGTTTGTTTATGTTTGTTCATTTATTTAAACAATCCACAAAGGATAAATGCCTGAGCATCCGACTGATGCTCATTTTTCATTCACATTTGTTTTTAAACAAGCTCTTAAAGTTTAAGAATTGGGAAAAGTTAAGATTAGAAGGAAATACACTTGAAGCCTATGTTAAACAAAGAGACCCGGAAAACAAGTATCTTATAATTCATTCACTTGTGCGCGATACCATGTATGTGGCAGATGAGCAGGGAGATTTATGGCCTTTTTATCGCAAAAGATAAAAATCGCAGCGTACTATCGCCGCCTGTGGCGGCCGAAATTTTTGGCAAAATGAGGGCGATGGAGCATTTACGCTTCACCGCCCTCATCACTGATATGGCTATGGTTACTTGCTTCGTTTGGAGAGCCACTCGTCACGTTTGTGACGGCATTCTTTAAGTGTTGGAGCGACTACCGAGAAGAGTTCACCCTCTTGGGTTCGGAAGTCGTACATAATTCTGCTTATCTTCTTGCCACGATGGGAAGAGTAGAATGTTTCATACTGCTCTTGTCCGGCTTGCGTGGTTGATATTCCGTTTTGGGTCATTCGTGTCATAATCTTGGGGGGATTGTGACCACCGCCCGGAGGCGGTGGTCGGTTAAACTTATGCTCTCTTGCGCTCTGCAATCATCTTCTTGTTGGAGTTGATGATGTCGGCTATCTGCTCCGTGTATTCGCAAATACCATTGGCGAATGCTCTGCATTGGATGATGTGGAAGTTGTCAAGCGAGATTTCTATTGTGGCTATCTGCTTGTTGCCGATATAGGCTGTGAGTGTCAGCGTACTTTCTTTGAGAAAATATTTGGCTGGACCGCAACAAATATGATTACGTTCTCCGATTTCATAGTAGTCATCCACACTGTCGATTGAGTGGATTTCAATCTCTCCGTCAGTCATAGCCATTCCGAAATAGCGGGATTTGAGTTCCTCGAACTTGGCTTTATCCTCAATGGCTTGCTGACGTTCTTTCTCTCTGCTCCTTCGCTCTATGGCGGTTGACCTTCTCCACATATTCATCGTGGGCGTGTCTGAGGTCTTTGGGTGCTACCAATGAGGGAGAATTGAGGTCTCTGCCCATACGCTCCAACATCTTGATGTAGTCGAACCACGTCTTGGGGTCTGTGACCTTGTATCCGTTTCGCTTGGCTATCTTGATTGTGTTCCAATACTTGTCAACCTCATTGGTGTTGTTGCAGAGATAGCGGAGCAACTCTATGTCGTTGGACTTCATCAGCGTCTCAGCCTTTGGATTGGATAGCAACTGCTGAAAGAGTGTCACGGGGTGGATATGGTGGCAACTGCCTTTGAACCCATTGCGCTTGATTGTGTCAGTGACCTTGATGCGGGGATAGACCCATTGGTCGGCAACGTACATATAAGCGTCTCCGTCATTTCTGATTTCAAGCGGTGCGCCGAATGCAAAGGTATCAACATAGTAGCCGAGTGTGCGGGGAATGGCGACTACGGTCTTACCGCCTTTGGAGTCGATGAAATACTGACCGATTTCAAGATAGGCGGGTTTCGCTTTCATACCCTTGCGCATTTCCACTATCATCAGGAACATACGGATTACCTGATAGCCTTCCATAGTGGTGATTACGTTGAAATAGGACTTATCACGGATTACACGCTCTTTGGTGTCCTTGATTTCAATCTGAGTACCACATTCGGGGCATAGGCACATTCCGTTACGGGTCTCCAGCCACTCGTGTCCGCATTTCATACAGGTACACATTCCGGATTTCAGCCGATAGCCGTAATGGTTGATTGTTGAGTTGAGTGCCCATTGCTTTTGTGGAGTGGTGAGCGGGCGAAGTCGCCCACTCAGTTCCACTATATGCTGTTGTTTCTTATTTCTCGGTTTCATCGTCTTGGAGTTTTAGAAGTCAAAAAGACTGGGTTGAACATTGATTTCTGCTCCGGCTTTGGGTGCAGTTGTCGGCTTGGGTTGAGCCTTCGGTGCTGACTGCCGTCTGATTTCTCGGAGTTGCT
>ERZ808035.795-NODE-795-length-22490-cov-4.251238_pt1 | contig 22490 bp, 18 predicted proteins | sample MGYA00380189_ERZ808035 | MGnify/ENA primary metagenome ERZ808035 (study PRJEB31490, sample SAMN06133407) | mouse gut metagenome | isolation source: M5_1 | host: mice | place: China: Chengdu | collected 2015-05 ...
CGAGGTCGAGCGTCCCGCCCTTGTAGGCAGCCGGGTCGAGCAGCTCCTCGTCAAGCCACACCGAACCGATGGAGCCGCCCGCGGGGGCCTTGAGGGAGACGGAGAGCCGCGTGCCGGTGTCGTAGGTGTGCGCCTGGTCGTCCACCGGCACGGGGTCCGCGCCGTCCACCTGGATGCCCGTGGCGCCGTTTCCCTTCTGGCTCACCATCACGTCCCAGGTCTTGACCCACTTGGCGTAGGCGTGGAGGGGCTCCTTGGTGTCCGAGCCGGTGGGCGGGTAGGTACCGTCGGCCACGACGCGGTCGCCGCCACCCCCGTTGTCGAGGTACCAGCCGTCGAAGCGGTAGCCCTCGCGCACCGGGTCGTCGGGGTAGCTGGCGATGATGTGGTTGTTGGTGAAGAGCGACTGCGCCTCGTCGTCGGCGGTCCCGGGCTCGGAGGCGCCGTCCTCGTTGCGGTGGAAGTGCGCACGGCGCTCCAGCACCTGGATGGGCACGACGGTGTCGCCGCTCACGTTGCCGGCCCAGTCCACGGCGTAGACGTGCGCGTAGTACTGGGTGTCGAGCGCGAGGTTCTGGGCCGAGGTGTAGGTCACGGTGTCGGTGCTGTTGCCGGCCGGCACGATCTGGGAGGCCACCACCTGGGACCTCGTGACCGCCACGGGGGTGGCGCTCGTGTCCACCGAGCGCACCCAGTAGCCGCGGAGGCCGGAGAGAGCCGTCTGCACCAGGGACGCGGTGCCGTCGGGGGCGTCGTCGAAGGACTCCGGGTCGCTCCAGAGCTCCACGTACTCGGGGGCGTTCTGCAGGGTGGCCTGGGGGATGCCCTGGATCTTGTAGGCGAACTGCGTGCCGGCGTCCACGGACCCGCGGAGGTTGAGCGTGGCCGAGTAGTGCCAGCCGTCGGGGGTGAGGTTCACCCGTCGCAGGGTCGCCGCGGCCTCGGAGGGGGCGTCCTCGTCTGCGAAGGAGAGGTCGGAGCCCGAGGTGTAGCGCGAGCCTTGGGCGATGTAGAGCAGGGTGTTGGCGAAGACCTTCGCCTCGTCCACGGTGGCCTGCCCGTTGGAGTGGCCGGTCTGGATCATGGCGTTGGAGCCGTTGGTGACGAGGTAGTAGTTGTCGGTGCCGTTGCCCTGGGTGAACCGGGTGCCCTGGACGTTGCCGGCACCGTCGCTCATCTGCATCCACACGCGGGCGTTGGAGCCCGCAAGCACCCTCTGGCCAAGGATGTGCGTGGTGGGGATGGCGAGCGTCTGGCCGTTGAGGTCCCACGGGCGCGAGGTGAGGAAGCCCGTGTCGATGACCTTGCAGTTGTTGAGGATGTAGGTGGAGCCCCCCTGCCCCGGGAAGATGTCGAGGAAGTCCTCTTTGGCGAAGCGGTTGAAGTAGGGGTGGTGGAGGCGCTTCGAGACGGTGTCGGCGTAGGGGTCGGCGGTGGTGGAGGCGGAGCCGGTCACCGTGTCGTGGCCGAACATGAGGCCGCCGCCGTGCTGGGCGAAGGCCACGGTGGCGTCTCGTGAGGCCGCGTTGAGGTCGCCCCCGTCGTTGGCGTCGTAGGTGCCGAACATGATGACGTCGTACCTGTACTGCCGGATGTCGTTGCCCTGGGCGTCCTTGACGGTCTCCATGAGGTGGCCGTCTGGGTCGGCGTTGTACTCGGCAAGCGTGATGGCCGTGATGTCCATGAGGCCGCGGCCCACCGTCGTCGCCTCGCCCGTGGTGGGGTCGGTGGTCGCCATGTTCATCCAGGAGGTGAGGTAGGCCTTGGAGGCGCCGTTGGGTGCCACGTTGAGCACGCGGATCTTGTTGGAGTCGTTGTAGGCGCTGCGGGACTCCTAGTCGCTCCAGGTGTCGGAGCTCGTGGCCTTCCTGGACTGCCAGATGACGTACTTGTAGGGGCGGCCCGGGTCGGCGATACCCTCGCCGGGGCGCAACGGGTTCTCGAAGGGGAAGGTCCACCGCAGGTCCTGGACCAGCTGCTTGTCGGCGGCCACGGTCACCTCTCCGGAGACCTTGATGTGCCCCTCCCTGAAGGCGAGGTCGTCCGCCGCCACCGCCCGCTGCGGGACGGCCGGCACCAACGAGAGCGTCATCACAAACGAGAGGAGCCAAGCGAAGACCTTGGACCCCGTGCCCTTCCGCCTCATGTCTACCCCCATAGCCGCGTTTACCCTGTATGTAGAGATGTATTTCAGGATACCTAAAGCAGACTATAGGCCCTCTGAATTTAAAGGGCAACGAATCGACCCTTAAGCGCCGCGCACCACACGGCGCAGGCATCATTCCCACCTGAACGCGATTGAGGACACGCCCGCCCCCACCTGAACACGATCGAGGGCGGATTCCGTGCACCTGAACGCGGTTTGGGGCGGATTTGGGGCAGGACAGGCCTCCGAAGTCGCCCTCATTCGCGTTCAGGTGCGGAGGAGGGGGTTCTCGGCAGGTCAGGCCGTGACAACCCGGTAGCAGCCCCCACCCCAGCGGCGTGGCATCGGGGCACGTCACCGGCGGCGTGGCAAGCGTTTGGTGGTTTTCCTCGGCGGCAGGCCCCTAAAACCACCAAACATCGCGATGTTTGGTGGTTTTGATCATATATCGTACCGAAAAGTACCAAACATCCCCGGCACGCCCTGCCGTCGTGTGACAACCGAGGTGTCCCAAAGAGGCCTAACCGAGGAATACGGGCTGGCAAAGAGTGCGTCAATCAACGAGTAACACGAAGCGCCTTGACAAGGGACCCCCCCCCGTATCTTAAAGCAACCTATATTATTCGATTCCTGCTGTTACAGGAGGTTGTCATGAAAAACTACGCACCGGCCAAGTGCCCAATTTGTGGCGAGATGCGCATGTGGCGTTACGCGGGAAACCAAAACGGCGGCTTCAGCAAGGGCAAGGCCGCTGTCGGCGCAGTGGCATTCGGCCCGCTGGGCCTTGCCGCAGGAGCCCTCGGCAAGAAGAAGGCTCTCTACTACTGCGGAAAATGCGGTTTCAGCAATAGCTACGATCTATAGCTATTTACCATTTTGATACTAATTAAATTTGGAGAGACATGGACAAGAACAATCATCTCGAAAGCCCGGGACACCCAGCAATCGAGGGTGCAGCCCCTATGATCAACCAAAACCTTAAGAACAGACTCAACAGCATACGTTTAGATCTGAACAGAGCAATTGACAAGTTCGAAGATGATCTTGCAGGGAATTCTCTTACTGGCATCATTTCTGATCAGGACAGATGGAAGAAGGGCCGCCATCTTGGCTCCTGGGAAACCTTGGAAAAAAAGGTAGACGAAGCAGGCGGGACAGCGATTCGTATGTCCAAGAAAGGCCTTGAGTTTGGGGCCTCTATATTAAAAGGGAGTGCGGCCGATACCGAGTCTTCCAACAATAGAATGAAGTATCTTCTTGCCAGCGGTTTTGTGGACGAGGCGTATGCGCTCGGAAAACAGTCTATGAAAGCCAGCGACGAAGATAGCGCAAAAAGTGAGATAGCCATCGCGTGCCATACGGCCGCAGCTCTTCTTATAGCCGACATGCTAGTTCAGGTATATGAAAAGTACAGAGGGTTCTATGGCACCCTCGGATCCGACGAGTTATATATAGATATTTACAATATTGGATTCGCAGTTGCAGTCGCCAACCCTGCTGCAGAACGACTCATTGCCAGACTCCAAAAAATGGGAGAAGCATCTTGGAGCAGGTCCTTTGATTATGATTTCGTGAATGGTTACAACGCCCTAGGCACGTGGCTAAAGGATATTGAGACCACCCACGCATTAACTACGGATTACCAGACTGCTTGCCGCTATAACACCAAGAAGATCGAGCTCAGAAAAATTTCAGATAATATCGATCAGCTTACCGATCAGCGCAGTTCGGTTAATAAGGAGATTGATAGTATAAATAGTACACTTCTAGAAATAAGTAGACTTGATCGCGGCATTTCTGAATTTGAAGACGAACTACAAAGGATGACAAGTTCCCCCTTCAAAGCCCTACGAAAGAAGGCAATCGAAAAGGTGGCAGCAAATCTTGCCCGCCAAAAAGAATCACGCGAACAAAGCATCAACTCACTTCCTCGCGATCATTCCGAGGTTCTCCGTGAACTCAGGCATAAGCATGCTGATATTGAGACCAATCTGAGTTTGTTGCAAGTAAATTATCGTACAGTAGAAAGTGAGATAGAGGCTCTTACTCAGGATGTCATTGATTTCAAGTGGCCTGACTACGCAAAAGATAAATATGATAATAGAATGAAAATCATAAACAAGTTGTTCATGTAATCGATATCAACTGTACTAATTTCATCCAGCGGCTTCATCGTCGTGCGGCAGTCGAAGAGCCCGACCGGTGTGACAGCGGTGACAGGCTAGTGGGACAGAAGTGCCCGACCAGTGGGACAGACGGCGTCGGCGAGGGCCTCGGGCTCCAACCCCTTGAGGCCGGCGATGCATGCCAGCGCCCCGTCCAGGGCCGAGTACTCCTCTCCGGCATCCCAGGCGGTGCCCGGCTGCTCGGGGAGGTCCGTCTCCAACAGCAGGCGTCCCACCGGTATCTGACGGGCGTACTCGCGGCCGCGCCGGGACCTCAGCATGAACGGGCCCACGGAGAAGAGGCAGCCGGCGGCGCGGGCGCGGGACAGCTCGTCGGAGGTGCCCGAGAACCAGTGGAACACGCAGGCGCAGTCGGCCAGGCGACCGCTCTCCCCGAGGATGTCGAGCACCTCCCCCGCCGCGCCCACGCTGTGGATGGAGAGCACCGACCCGGGCGCCACGGCGTCGCACACGCGCCGGAAGGCCGCGACCTGGTCGTCGAACGTCTCCCGGTGCGCCCGGCCGCGGTCCAGGCCCACCTCGCCGATGAGGCGGCAGCCCCCGGCGAGCTCGCAGAACCGCGCCACGCGCCGCCCGGCGTCGGCACCCTCCCCCAGGTACCACGGGTGCAGCCCGAGGGCCGGGACCAGGCCCGGACCGCCGCCCTCCCGCACGGGCCCGTCGGCAGCCGCACCCGCCAGCACGGCCGCGAGCCCCTCGTAACCGGCCGGCTCCACGGTGCAGCCCAGCGCCCCGCCCCCGACGGCGGAGAACGACGCCGAGCAGGCCGGCGGGTCCGAGAACCAGTCGCCGTGCAGGTGCATGTCGAACGGCGCCAGGCAGGCGCCCGCCGCGGCGGCGCCCACGGCCGTCACTCCCCCACGCCGGTGAGGTCGCGGACCACCTTGCCGGCCATGGCCAGCCCCATGGCCGGCGGCATGAACGACGCGGTGCCCAGGTTGGTGCGCTCGGCGCGGCCCGTGCCCGGCTCCATGGGTACCGGCACGGGGCGCTCGTCGGAGAAGACCACCGTGAGGTCATGGATGCCGCGTTTGCGGCACTCCTTGCGCACCACGCGGCAGATGGGGTCGTTGACGGTGTCCCAGATGCTCGCGACCCTGATGCGCTCGGGGTGCACCTTGTTGGCGCCGCCCATGGCGCTCACGAGCGGGATGCCGCGCTCCTGGGCGAGCTCGGCCAGGGTCAGCTTCACGGCGATGGAGTCAACCGCGTCGCAGAGGTAGTCCACGGGACCGATCTCGTCCAAGAGGCCGGCCGCCTCGTCGGACAGCACGAACCTCCGGAACGTGTCCACACGGGCCGCGGGGTTCACCTGCGCGGCGATGGCCGCCATGACGTCCACCTTGGGCCTGCCCACCGTGTCGAGGAACGCCACAGCCTGCCGGTTGATGTTGGACGGCGCCACGGTGTCGCCGTCCACGAAGACCAGGTTGCCCACGGCGCCGCGGGCCAGGGCCTCGGCGCAGGCCGACCCCACGCCGCCGATGCCCACCACGGCCACGCGGGCGCCGGCCAGCCGCGCCATGGCGTCGTCGCCGAAGAGCCGGAAGAGCCGCTGCCGGGGGTCGTCGTCGCCCACGGGCCGTGCCTCGGGCGCGGCCGCCGCGGTCACGAGACCCTCCTCCACCGCGGGTCGGTGATGACCCGGGCGGCGATGAGGCCGACGGGCAGGAACACCACGATCATGGCGGCCCTGATGAGCCAGTCGACGGCGTCGGTGGGCTGGAACGTGCCCATGTAGTAGACGGCCCGGTACATGTAGAGGCCGGGCACCATGATCACGATGGACGGCACGGTGACGGCGGTGCGGGGGATGGAGGTGCGCGCCTTGCACGCGGCGGCGAGGAGCCCGGCCACGAAGGCGCCGGCCAGGGCCGCGGCCTCGGGGGGCACGGACCAGAACCCCGTCAGCGAGAGGCGCAGGGTGTTGGCCACGGCGCCGATGGCCGCCGCGGTGGCGCACATCCGGGGTGTGGAGTTGAACATCACCGAGAAGCCGTAGACGCCCACGAACGAGAAGAGCGCCCGGAACGCGGTGAGCGCCACGGGACCCAGGCCCAGGGGCGCGAAGTCGTCGGGGTAGAGCTGCACGCCCGTGGCCACGAGCCAGCCCACGGCGGTGCCGGTGAGGATGACGGTGAGGGCGTAGGCCAGCCGCTCGATGCCGCTGCGCATCTCGGACTGGAAGAGGTCGAACCCGCTCGTGATGAGGGGGAAGCCGGGGATGACGAAGAGCATGGCCCCGATGTAGCCCGCCTCGTGGCTCATGGCGTCCGGCACCCAGGGCGACATGCCCATGAGCGAGAGCAGGTAGACCACGCAGGCAACGGCCACACCGCAGGCCACGGCCACGAACTGGTTGATGCGGCGCCCCGCCACGACGCGGCGGGCGAACTGGCCGAACCCGGCGCCGAGGGCGGCACCGACCATCTCGACGGGGCCGCCGCCCAGGAGGAAGACGAAGGAGCCGCAGGCGAGGCCCGAGGCGAGGCCGCTCTGCCACGGGCGGTAGCGCTGGCCCTTGGACTCCACGACGTCGAGCAGGTCGTGGAAGGCGCCCACCGAGATCTCGCGGCCCAGGGCCTCGACCTCGTGGAGGTAGTGCTCGAGGAGCATGACGCGCTCGGTGTTCACACCGGCCGTGGGGTTGGCCACCACTTCGGTGATGGACCGGGAGCCCTCGATGCAGGTGGCCTCGATGTTGACGAGCGAGATGTCCGCGTGCACGGTGACGCCGAGGACGTGGGCCACGCGGTTCATGAAGTCGCGGACACGCCAGGCCGAGTCGCCCGCCGAGAGCGCCAGCTGGCCGGTGCGCATGATGACGGAGACCTTGTCGGCGAGCGGGGCGTCCACGGCGAGCCGGTCCGGGTCGCCGAGGGCCTCGTGCCAAGGCACCCGCATGTGGTGCGGCCCCGACACGTCGAGGTAGGTGGACAGGTTCCGGTTCCCTTGCTCTGGTCCTGGCACGGCGGCTCTTTCCAGACGGCGGCAGACACGGCAACCAGCCTAGCACCGGCACCCGCGGACGGGTGCCGGTGCCGAGGGAAACGCGCCCGATGCCGGGCGAACCGCCCCTAGAGGCGCGTCTCCCAGGGGGTCATGAGGCGCATGCCGTTGAGGACGACGATGAGGGCCACACCGGTATCGGCGAAGATGGCCGCACCCATGCCGGCCACGCCGAGCACCGCGAGCACCAGCACCGCCACCTTGACGGCGATGGCGAAGGCGATGTTCTCGCGCACCACCGCCATGCAGCGGCGGGACAGCGAGAAGAACGACGGCAGGCGCTCGAGGTCGCCGGAGAGCAGCGCGACGTCGGCCACCTCGAGGGCGGTGTCGCTGGCGGCGGCGCCCATGGTGACGCCGAGGTCGGCCGCGGCGAGGGCCGGCGCGTCGTTGATGCCGTCGCCCACCATGGCCACCGTGCGGCCCCGGGACCGGAGCGCCTCCACGCGGGCGACCTTGTCGTCGGGGAGCAGCTCGGCCGCCACCTCCGCGACGCCCACACGCGCCGCCACCACGGCGGCCACCCGGGCGTTGTCGCCCGTGAGCATCACCGTGTCGCGGATGCCCATGGCATGGAGCCGGGACACGGCCTCGGGGGTCGTGGCGCGCACGGAGTCGGCCACGGCCACCACGCCGGCGGCACGGCCGTCCACCGCCACCACGAGGGCCGTCGCCCCCGATGCCGCGGCGCTGCCCACGGCCCGCTCGGCGTCCTCGTCGAGCTCCGCCGCGGTGCGGGCGAAGGCCGGCTTGCCCACGAGCACGGGGGTGCCGTCCACGGTGCCGGTCATGCCGTTGCCCGCCGTCTCGCGGACGTCCGCGGCCCCGAGGGCCGGGGCCCCGCACTCCTCCGCGGCCACGCAGACGGCTGCGGCCAGGGGGTGGGTGGACTCGCGCTCCAGGGCGGCGGCCAGGGCGAGGACACGCTCACGGGAGAGGCCTCCGAGGGGCGTGACCGAGACGACCTCGGGCGCGCCGGCGGTGAGGGTGCCGGTCTTGTCGAACGCCACGGCGTCCACCTTGGAGCCGATGTCGAAGTACGCGCCGCCCTTCACGAGCACGCCCATGCGGGCCGCGCGGGAGATGGCCGAGACGAACGAGACCGGCGTGGAGATCACGAGGGCGCAGGGGCAGGCGATGACGAGCAGCGTGAGGGCACGCCAGATCCAGGCGCCCCAGTCGGGCGCCGTCCCGAGCCCCAGGGCCCCCACGAGGGTGAGGCAGAGCGGCACGCCGATGCCCACGGCCGCAGCCACGGCCACCACGGCAGGGGTGTAGACGGCGGCGAAGCGGTCGACGAAGGCCTCGTAGGGCGCCTTCTGGGCCTGGGCGCCCTGCACCATGGAGACGATGCGGGCCAGGGTGCCGCTGTCGGCGCGGCTCGTGACACGCACGGTGACCGGGGCCACCGTGTTGAGGGAGCCGCCGTACACCCGGGCGCCCACGCCCTTGTCCTGGGGCACGGACTCTCCGGTGACGGGCGCCTCGTCGAAGCTGGAGTCGCCTGCCACCAGCGTCCCGTCGAGCGGCACACGCTCGCCGGGGAGCACGCGCACCTCCGAGCCCACCTCGACGTCCGCCAGGGGCTCGTCGGCGACGGAGCCGTCCGTACGAACCACGTGGGCGGCCTCGGGGGCGAGCTCCATGAGGCCCTCCACCGAGCCACGGCTGCGGCGCATGGACCAGCCCTCGAGCCACTCGCCCACCTGGTCGAGGAAGATGACGATGGCGGCGTCGCGGAAGGTGTCCACCTCCAGGTGGCCGCCGAGCGCCTCCACGAGACCCATGACCAGGGCGCCGACGACGGCGATGGACATGAGCACGTTCATGTCGGCCTTCCTGCGCCCGAGGGACGCGGCAGCGAGCGGGAGGATGAACGCGAGGCCGGCCAGGGCCGCCAGGGTGTAGAGCCAGGCCGTGACGGGACCGCCGACGCAGGCCTCTGCGGCGACACCGGCGACGATGAGGGCGGCGGAGGCGCCGAGGAGCACGGCGGCGCGGTGCCGCGCGAACCAGCCGCGGCGGGCGTCGAGGCGCTCGAGCTGCTCGTCGGTGAGCTCGAGGTCCTCGCCGCACGAGCGCACGGCGTCCAGCACCGCCCGCTCCACGGCGGCGGGCTCGGCCCCGGCCGCGGAGACCACCGCGAGGGTGGCCGTGGCGTAGGTGAGACTCGCGTCGGCGACCTCGGGCAGGCCCCTCACGGCCTCCTCGACGGCGCGGGCGCAGTTGGGGCAGTCGAGGTCGACCACCTTGAACGTGAGGTCGGGTGTGCCGGAGAGCCCGTGGGCCGGGACGGCGCCGCCGTCGTGGCAGTGGTCGTGCCCGTGCCCCTCGCAGCCGCAGCTGTCGTGCCCGTGGCCGTCGCAGGCGTCGTGGTCGTGGAGCCCGTCGCGGCCGCAGCCGCCGTCGTGGCACTCACGCCGGTCGTGGTGGTCGTGGCAGGCGCTGGCGTCGTGGTCGTGGAGCCCGCTCATGAGAGGTCCTCCCCCGCGTGCTCGAGACCCACGCGGATGAGCGTGGCCACGTGGTCGTCGGCCAGCGAGTAGATCGAGCGCTGCCCCTCGCGGCGCTGGGTCACGAGCCCGCGGTCGCGCAGGAGGCGCAGCTGGTGCGAGATGGCCGACTGGGAGACTGGGCAGATCTCCTGCAGCTCCGACACCGACCGCTCGGCCGTCATGAGCGCCCCGAGGATCTGGAAGCGCGTGTAGTCGGACAGGGCGTCGAAGATCTGCGTCGCCCCGTAGATGGCGTCCTCGTCGGCGAGGAACGCGTCGGTCCCCTCGATGGACGGTCCGTCTGTGCCCATGGGGCCTCCTCCCTCCACCGCCTTCCCAGGCGGTCTCTCTGCAATGAATGAGCATTTGCTCATATGTTCATCAGTAGTGTACCCTACGTGGCCCTGCTGGCAAGCCCCCACCGCCCCTCCGCCGCGGGTCCCGGCGGGCGGCGGCCCAGGGTCGGTGGGCGGCGTCGCCTATACTGGGGGCAGACCGGCAGGAACGCCCGCCGACACCGGGAGGGAGGGCTCCATGGACCTTCGCCGACGCATCGACTCAATGAGCGACGCCGCCCTCGGCTGGACCGGGGCGGCCCTGCTCGGCTGCGGCGCCGCCCTCGCGTCGCTGCAGGACCCCGCCTGGGGCGCCCTCGCGGCGCTGCTCGGCTGCCTCGGCGGCCTCGCCTGCGGCGTGGGCGCGGGAAGGGCCGTCGCCCGACGCGCCCTGCTGCCCGCCGGCCCGGCCGCGGAGACGCCGCGGACCCTGCCGGCCCCCGCACCCGAGACGGGTTCCATCGACATGGACGCCCTCGCCTCGACCCTCTCCGGGATCCCCGAGCCCGTGGTGGCGCTTGCGGACCTCGTCCGCGACGTGCGTCTGCGCCAGGGTGCCGCCGACGGCGTCTTCGACGGCGCGGCCCCGCTGCCCTGCGCCCTCGAGCTCTTCCTCGCGGCCGAGCTCGAGGACGCCGACGTCTTCTCGCTGGGAGACGCCCCCGTGCGCGCCCGCGTGGCGCCGCGCACCGGGCTCCTGCGCCTCTCCCTCGCCGGGGCGCCCGCGGACCCTGCCGACACGCTCCGCCTGAGGCGTGTCGAGACCGCGTTCAACCGGGCGCTCTTCTGCGACCGCCGGCTGGGCTGCTCCCCCTCCGGGGGCACCGATGCCTGCTACCGCTTCAGCGCGTCGGTGGAGGCGTCCGTGGCCGCCCAGGCGCCGTGGCGCAGGGACGGCGACGTCGCCGGCGCGTCCGGCGAGTGGGACGTGCGGCGCGCCGTCTCGGAGGGGCTCGAGGAGTTCCAGCTCCCCTACCGGCTGGACGCCGAGTGGCGCGTCAACGCCGGGGCCGGGCTCGTGGGGTTCGCCGTGGCCGCCCAGCCGGCCGGCGCCATGGCCCGGCACGTATGGGTGGAGGGCCTCGGCCGCGTGGTGGGGACCACCGGCACCATGCGCCGCCGCGCCGCCGCCCAGCTCGCGTGCCGGGAGGCGCTGCTCCTGGCGTTCCACGTGTTCGACCGCTGCGACGGCGTGGACCGCGTGTGGGTCCGGGTGGACCGGGGGACCTCCTGCGTGCTCTCCGCCCGGATGACGCGGGCGTCGGTGGCCCACCTCGACCCGGCGGCCCTGGGCGACCCCATGGAGGCCGTGCGGCTCGCCGGCGGCGCCGTCTCCTGGAACGGCGACGGCCTCGACCCCGTGGAGCCCGGGTTCTCCCTCGACGACGAGGCGCTCTGCCCCCGCTGGCGCACCGAGGAGCCCGAGGGCTCCGACCGCCCGCTCCCCGAGTGGGCCAAGCCGGTGCTCGGCGCCTCCACCCTGTCGGGGCTCTCACGCGACGCCGCGGCGCGGCGCCGCACCCTCGTCGAGGGGATCGCGGCCGGGCTGGGCGGGTCGTGCGAGAGCAACGTCTCGTTCCTGATGGGCACGCTCGACGGCATCGGGGACCCGGAGGTGCGCGAGGCCGTGCGCGACCTCGTCGACGTGCTGCTCGAGGGGGGCGCGGACGGCCTCGAGCCCACGGACATGGCCGTGGGGGTCGCCTGCGTCGACGCCGTGCGCGACGCCATGGCACGGGCCGCCTCCCACATCCACCGGGGGGACGGGGCCGCCGCGCTCGAGGAGGTGCGCGGGGCCCTGTCCCGTGCCGAGGCATGGACCCCCGAGGGCGCCCGCTGCTTCTCCAACTACGTGGAGCGGAGCCTCTACAACCGAATCGACGGGGGCGGCGCCCCGGTGCCGTTGGTGCCCGCCTCCCACCTGGCGGCCCACCTGCTCATGTCGTCGGTCCTGGCGGCCACGGGCGACGGCGACGGCGCCATGGTCCACGCCTTCGCGGCCAGGGAGCTCGACCCCTTCGACCCGTCGGCGCACCTCGCCCTCGTGGCCTGCTACGAGGCCCTGGGCGACATCCCCATGGCCATCTCCTCCTGCTGCGACCTCCTCGAGCGCGCCTACGAGCCGGCCGGGGCGGCCGTCGCCTACTACCGGCTCGCGTTCCTCTCGTGGCAGGAGGGCGACCTCGAGCTGGCCGACGCCTGCTACCGCCGCTCCATCGGCCTCAACACGCCCTGCGCCCTCATCGCCTCGCTGGAACTCTCCGCCCTCGAGGCCCAGGAGGGCGTCGCCCCGGTGCCGGAGGGGGAGCAGGGGCGCGTGCTCGCGAGCCGCGGCGTCCCCGACGCCCCCACCGAGTCCGTGCGCACCGCCGTCCGAGAGGCCGCCCGCGCCGCTGTGGAGGCGGGCGTCTTCCCCGTGGCCCGCGAGCTCACCACGGCTGCCGGCCTCCTCGACGGCGACGAGGTGCTCCTCTGCCTCCGGGAGTCGCTGGAGCAGCCGCGCGGCGACTGACCCGCCCCCCCGCCCGTCCCGCCACTCGGACACTTCTGTCCCAGCGGCCGGGCACCCTCGCTGTCACGTTGGTCGGGCACTTCGGGTGTCACCCATGCCGGAGGGCCCTGTGGCATGGGCCTGCCGCCCGGGAAGGGTGGGAGAAAGGCCGAGACCCATGCCGGGAGCCCCTACGGCATGGGTCTGCCGCCCGGGAAGGGTGGGAGAAAGGCCGAGACCCATGCCGGGAGCCCCTACGGCATGGGTCTGCCGACGCCGGGTGCCCAAAACCCATGCCGAAGCCCGCACCGGCATGTTCGCAATCCACTAATTGGGCAATAGGCGAAGTGGCAGATGGGCCAGGCACCGCCGTCGCGTGGATCGGCCGGAAAGCGCCACGGTGGCACGACGGCCGGATGTGACAGCAGAGGTGCCCGACTGAAGTGGCGACGGTCAGAACATCAAACTAGAAATAGATTAAGTGACATATGTCACCATCGCCATTGTCACATCGGCGCATGCCGGGACGGCACACGCAAGAAGCCCAATGTTGCATGGTCCCTTAAATACAGGGGAGAAAAAAGGGGGGAACATACCTTGCGTACGAGAGCGCAGGGAGGATCCATGGCACCACGTGAGACGGGCTGGGGAGCGACCGAGGGGGCGATCGACCTCGACGGCCTTCTCGCCGCACTCGAGAGAGACCCCTTCCCCATGGAGTCCCTGAAATCCGCGCTCGGCGCCCTCCGCGTCGCGCAGGCACACCGCACCTCCCCCGACCTTCCCGACGCCCTCTCCTCGTTCATGGCCGAGCAGCTCGACGACGCCGGCTTGCTCGGCCTCCCCGACGACGCACCCGCACGCCTCCGTCCCAACACCCGGTCGGGGCAGGTGCGCCTGGACATCCAGGGGCCGGGCCTCGACGAGGAGGGCGTGCGCGCGCTGCGCCGCGTGGAGTCGGCCCTCAACCGCGCCGTCTACGCCAAGCGCTGCCTCGGCCGCAGGCCCGAGACCTCGGTCACCGAGCTCTACCTGCTCTCGGACGCCATCGAGCGCTCCGTCGCCTGCGAGGCCGCCGACATCGACACCGGAGCCGGTGCGTACGGCGACCGCGGCGAGTGGGAGGTGCGCCGGGCCGTGGCCCTGGGCATCCAGTCGCTCCGCATCCCCTACCGGCTCGAGTGCCGCTTCCGCCTCAACCTCGAGGCCGGCGTGGCGGCCCTCTCCTTCGACACCGTGGAGCCCGACGTCATCGCACCCCGCGAGTGGAGCGTGGACGGGGGCACCCGCCGCACCACCCGCGCGCGCCGAGAACTCAGGGCCTCCAGGCTCGCGTGCCGCGAGGCCATGGTGCTCGCCGCCATGGCGCTCTCCACATCGCCCCGTCTCCACGAGGCGTGGGTGCAGGCCACCGACGGAGACGGGCGCCGCCTCATCTCATGGCGCGCCACCCGCGCCGCCGTGGCGGCCCTGGGCCTCGAGGGCCCCGGCGAGCGTCCCGAAAACGAGCTCGCCGCGCTGGGCGCGTCCATCGACGCCTGCGACGGGCGCCTCTGCCCCGTGACGCCGCAGTTCTCCATGGCCGACCCGCTCCTCTGCCCGTCGTGGCGGAGCGACGAGCCCGAGGCCTCCCTGCGCCCCCTGGCGGCCGAGACGGCGCGCGCCCTCGGCGCCTCCGCCATGGCCGACCTCGCCATCCGCGGGACCGCGCGCCGGGAGGCGGCCGCGGACCGCGCCTGCGCCGCCCTCGACGGCACCTGCTCCCACGACGTGGCCGCCGTCCTCGAGGCCACGGCCCACGACGGCGACCGGGAGGTCCGCGCCGCGGGTCAGCGCGTCGTGCGCGCCCTCATCGACGGCACCCTGGACGGCGGCGACCCCGATGCCGTGCGCGACGCCCTCCTGGCCGACGGCGACCTCGGCCGCGCCGTGGCAGACGCCTTCTCGCTCCTTTCCTCCCCCGAGGGCCGGGACCCTGTGCGGGTGGAGCGGTGTGCCCGCGATCTGGAGCGGCTCCTGGACGCCGAGGAGGACGCCGAGCCCTACCGCAACGGCGCCGACCATGTGTGGCGCTTCTTCAACACCTACGCGGAGCGCGGGCTCCACAACCGGCTGTCGGGCACAGACGGGCGCGAGGTGCGCCTCGTCCCGGCGCCCTACTACCACGCCCACGGAGCCCTGGCGAGCCTCTCCATGCGCCTGGGCCGCGCCGACCGCGCCCTCGCGTTCGCCCTGCGCGCCCAGGAGCTCGACCCCATGGACGTCAACGCGCGCCTGAGGGCGGCCCGGTGCTACGAGCTCCTGGGCGACGCCCCCATGGCCGAGGCCACCGTCCGCGAGCTCCTGTCCCTCGCCCACGACCCCGACTCCATCTGCGCCGCCTACCTGCGTCTGGGAGGCGCGTTCCGCCAGGAGGGCGAGCTGCGCCTGGCCGACGCCAGCCTGCGCCACGCCGTGGCCGTGGGCGGCGTGTGCGCCCCCGCCGCCGTGAAGGCCCTCGGCGACCTCCAGGCCCGGGGCGGCTACGAGCCGGCCCCCGCCGGCACCGTCGCCGACGAGCTCGAGGGCGCGGGCATCCCCCTGGCCCCGGTGGCCCGGGTGGGAGAGGTCCTCGTGGACGGGGCGAAGGCGGCCGTCGACGCCGGCATCTTCCCCGTGGCCCGCGACCTCACGGCGCTCGTGGGCATCCTCACCAACGACGAGAGCCTGCTCACCATGGCCCTCTCCATGGAGGCCGGCGCCTGAGCCGGGTCCTTCCTGCCTACGACCCGACGACGGACCGCCGCCCCACCCCTCCCCTCTCGAACGTGCCGGCGGCCAGGCGGCGCACCCCCGGTCCGTAGACGGTCATGGAAAAGCCTCCCGTTCCAGGACCTTTGTTTCTCGGTCCAAGGAACGGGAGGCGGTCCAACGGGGCCGGGGCGCCCTCCCGGTCGTGCGGCGCCGGTGCGATGGGCGGGACCCCTAGAGGTCGAGTTCCATGAGGCGGGCGATGGCGTCGATGTAGATGGAGAGCGAGTCGCGCAGGAGCTGCTCGGACACACCCTCGTTGGGGCCGTGCATGCCTCCCACCCAGTCCGGGTTCACCATGTCGGTCTCCTCGGGACCGAAGGACGCGGCGTTCTTGAAGTCGCGGGCGTAGGTGCCGCCGCCGATGGTGAAGGGTTTCTTGTCCTTGCCGGTGTGCTCGTTGTAGGTCTGGATGAGGGTCTGGATCTCGGGGCTCGAGGGGTCCACGTAGAACGGCACGAGGGCGAGGTCCACCGTGAGGGTGCAGCCGTGCTCCTCACCGAGCTTGGAGAGGACCTCCTCGAGGTGCTCGGCCGTGGTGGACTTGGGGAAGCGGGCGTCGATGGTCTGCCTGAAGCGGCCGTCCTCGACCTCGACGGTGCCGCCGATGCAGGTGAGGGGCTCGAAGATGTCGTCGGTGGCGTCGATGCCCAGCGAGCTGCCGTCGGTGGTGGCGAAGATGAGGCGCTCGAGCTCGAGGAACGGGCGCTCCCCCTCGGAGTAGAGGCCGTTGTCCCAGAGGTAGTCGACGAGCATGCCGATGGCGTTCACCGTGCCCTCGGGCAGGGAGGCGTGGCCGCCCTTGCCGTGGGCCACGAGGCGGGCAAGGCCGTCGCCGGCATCCTCGACGTCGATGCCCTCGGCCGCGGGCAGGGAGGCGGCGTCGGCGCGCACGGTGACCTCGGCGAGGTCGGGGATGGCGTTGCCCGCGGTGCCGCCCTTGAAGTCCACGATGGTGCCGCCGGCCACGGGGCCGGAGGTGTAGGTGGCCGAGAAGCCGCCCTTCTCGCCGCAGCACACGGGGAACTCGGCGTCGGGCGTGAACAGGAACGCCGGCTGCTCGAAGTGCTCGTTGTAGTAGTCCACGTCGCCGAGGCCGGTCTCCTCGTTGGCACCGACGATGCAGCGCAGGGTGTAGGGCAGCTCCTGCCCACGCTCCTTGAAGAAGTGGGCGGCCCAGAGGGTGAGGGCGAGCGGGCCCTTGTCGTCGAGGGTGCCGCGGCCCAGCAGGTAGCCGTCCCTCACCGTGAGGGTGAGCGGGTCGGTGTCCCAGCCGGTGCCCACGGGCACGATGTCGACATGGGCGATGGTGGCCACCTGTCTCTTGCTCCTGCCGGGGAGGTCGGCGTATCCGATGTAGCCCTCCACGTCGTGGGCGTCGAGGCCCAGGCGCTCGGCGATGTTGAGCGCGGCGTCGAGGCCGGCCTTGGGGCCGGGGCCCCAGGGGGCGCCTGGGGCGGCGGCGGAGAGGTCCTCCACCGAGTCGATGGCAACGAGGGTGGCGATGTCCTCGAGCACCTCGGGCCACACACGCTCCACGTAGGCGTCGATCTCCTCGCGCGAGACCTTGAGGTCTTCCATGGGTTACCTCCTTGCCCGGCGCCCGGGGCGCCGGTCGTCCTTTCGGTTTCCTTCATGGTCCATGAAACCACATCCGACCGGCCGACGCTCGGCTATACTTCCCGCGTCCGCCGACCGACCACAGGAGCTCCCATGACCCTCTCCGGCCCCGCCGACCTCGCCCCGGGACACACCCCCTTCGCGGCAGCCATCTTCGACTTCGACGGCACCGTCGCCGAGTCGTCCCACGTCTGGCGCCTCGTGGACGAGACGTTCCTCTCGCGCAGGGGCATCGCCTACGAGCCGGGCTTCTCCGCACAGCTGGCCGCCCGCGGCTTCAAGGAGGGCGCCCGCTGGGTCATCGGGACCTACGGGCTGCCCGACACCGTGGAGCAGGTCTGCGACGAGTGGAACGAGCTCGGCAGTGCTCTCTACCGCGAGCAGGTGTGCCTGAGGCCGGGTGCCGAGGCCTACATCCGGGCCCTGCGCGCGGCGGGCGTGGCGTGCGCCCTCGCCACCAACAACGACGCCGCGGTGCTCGACGCCCTGAAGCCGCGGGTGGACGTCGACGCGCTGTTCGACCTCCGGGTGCACGGCGCCGAGGTGGGCCGGGACAAGCGCTGGCCCGACATCTACGTCGAGACCGTGCGCCGCATGGGCCAGGACCCGTCCCGGACCGTGGTGTTCGAGGACATCCCCACGGGGCTCCGCTCCGCCTCGTCGGCGGGGTTCACGGCCGTGGGCGTGCGGTCCGACGACCCCACCCAGGACCTCGACGCCGTGAGGGCCGAGGCCGCCCTCGTCATCGACGGCTGGGAGGGGCTCACGCCCCGGTAGGTCGTTCGCCGTCGGCGAGACGCGCCTCGATGAAGGCGCGGCTCCGCTCCTCGAGCGAGCGCGCCCGCTCCCCATGGCCGCCCATCTCCCCGGGCTCGAGCGCCGGGCCCACCCAGGCCTCCCACCCGGGCTTGCCGCGCAGGCGGTTGAGGCACGGGACATCGCGCTGCACGAGCGCCACCGGCACCACGGGCACCCCCTCCATGACCGCGATGCGGAAGGCGCCCGGGACGGTGGGGCCGAGGGTGCGCGCGTAGGGGTTGAGCCGACCCTCGGGGAACACCCCAACCGTCTCCCCCGACGCCAGGGCCTCCCCCTGGCGGCGCAGCATCTCGCGGGTCTCGGCGAGGCTGGAACCCACGAACACCGTCCCCAGGGCGCGGACGATGGGGCCGTAGAGGCGGTTCCTGCCGTTCTGCGCCAGGGAGAGGAACCTCACGACGGCGGGGCGCGCGGCCACGGCCACCATGGGGGCGTCGAGGACGCACACGTGGTTGGCCACCACCACGCAGTCGGAGAGGTCCACGGCCGCCCCGGGGGCGCGGCGCACGCGGAACCCGTACCAGAGCCTCAGGTGCGCGGCCAGGACCGGCAGGACCGCCCGGTAGAGCGCCCGACGGCGGCGCCGGCGCCCCGGCGTCTCGGCCGGGTTCAGGGGGCGGGACGCGCTCATCCGACGCCCGCCGTGGCAAGGCCGAGCTCCACGTCCTCCGCCACGGCGCCCTCGGCGAAGGCCGCGAACCGCTCGCAGCACCGCGAGACGCGCATGGACTCGCCCTCGGCGACGTAGCGGGCCGACATCGCGGCGCGCTCGTCCGGGTGCTCGACCCACCAGTCGAGGCGGTCGGCGAGCGCCTGGGCGTCCCGTGCCGGGAAGAGGCTCTCCGGGCCGAGGGCGAAGGCCGCGGGCGCGCTCTGGGGGGCCTGGCCGATGATGGGCACGCAGCCGCAGGCCAGGGCCTCGAGGACCGAGATGGCCTCGATGTCCGCCACGGAGGCGTGCACGTAGAGGGGGCTCGCCTGCTCCAGCGCCACGAGGCCGGCCGTGTCGTGGAACTCGAACGACGGCGCCACCGGGAGCCGGGAGCCCAGGCGCTCGAGGGAGCGCCTGCGGGGACCGGAGCCGCAGATGTGGAGCTTGACGCGGTCGCTGTGCCGGCTGAGGCCCACGGCGCGCAGGATGGTCGCCTGGTTCTTCTCGGGTGCGAGGCGCCCCACGGTGACCACGTGGATAAGACCGTCCGGGCCGAAGGTGGGGGCCGGCGCGCCCCCGGGCACGAAGGGGTCGGGCACGCCGTTGGAGATCACGGTGGTGCGGGCACGGTAGCCGTGGTCGGCGAGGCGGCCGGCGATCATCTCGCTGGGGCAGTGGATGCGGCGCACGTCGTCGTAGAGCCAGCGGCGGAACAGCGCGTACACGGCGTCGCACACCGGGGGCGCCGCGCCGATGCCGGCGTTGTAGGTCACGTTCTCGGGCTGCAGGTGGAAGGCCGCGGAGGCCGCCACGCCGTGGGAGCGCGCCCACCGGAGGGCCGCCTGCTCCAGGGCGAACGGGAGGAAGAGGTGCACGAGGTCCACGCCGTCGAGGGCGCGGTCGAGCACGTCCGGGTCCGGCTCGCCGAACCGGAAGCCGCAACGCGCCGATACCGGCGTCACCACGGGGATGTGCCGCTCCGGCACGGGGAAGGCGTCCTCCCCCTCCGCGCCCACGCCCACGAGACGCACCTCGTGGCCCTGGGCCCTGAGGGCGCGGGCGTAGCGCCGGGCGGTCACGGAGGTCCCGTTGGAGTGGACCCCGAGGTCGTCCATGACGAAGGCGATGCGCACGGCGCGGCTCCTCTCGATGCGTCGGTCCTGCGGTGTCCCCGCTTTTGACGGGGACTATGTACCCGCCCGTGCCCACGGGACCCCGCGGGCACGGCAAAAAGAACGGGGACCGCACCCGGTCGGATGCGGTCCCCGTACGGCGTGCCTTCAAGAGGCAGGTCAGACCCTACGCTACGCCTTGCGGACGTTGGAGGCCTGGAGCTTGCCGTTCTGGCCGGTGGTGATGTCGAACTCGACGACCTGGCCCTCGTCGAGGGTCTTGAAACCGTCCATCTGAATCTCGGAGTAGTGGACGAACAGGTCGTCCCCGTCCTCGCGAGAGATGAAGCCGTAGCCCTTGTCCGGGTTGAACCACTTAACAGTACCGTGAGCCATGACGTGCCTTTCTTTCTGTTGCCCTTGGCTTAGGGCAACCATGGTGCGCGCATGCGCGCTTGAACAAACGCCCCCGGGGTGAGACACCCGCAAGGGCATGGGTTAGTTTAACCGAAACCCCCGACCGCAGACCCAAGAACCGCACCCCGGCACGCACGTTTTTGTACATCGGCGCAAAGGGCGCACACGTCGGGCCGCTGAGCTGGGCATACCGCCCGGAGCAGAAAACGGGGCCGGCTGCGGTGCCGACCCCGTCATCGTCACATCTTCACTGAAAAACACCTTGACAACCCAGCGACAGACGTCGATAGGTGGCCTAGAAGAGGCCCGTGATGCGCCCGGTCTCGTCGACGTCGATGGACTCCGCCGCCGGGTGCCGGGGCAGGCCCGGCATGGTCATGATGGCGCCCGTGAGCACCACCACGAAGCCGGCACCGGCATCCACCTTGACCTCGCGGACCGTGATGCGGAACCCCTCGGGGGCGCCGAGCCTGGTCTGGTCGTCCGTGAAGGAGTACTGGGTCTTGGCGATGCACACCGGCAGGTTGCCGAACCCGTTGCGGTCGAGCTCGGCGAGCTGGCGGAGGGCCTGGGGCGTGAAGTCCACGCCGTCGGCGCGGTAGACGCGCCTGGCCACGGCCTCCACGGCGCGGCGCACGGGCGTCCCGCTGGGGTAGGCGTAGTCGAAGTCGTTGGGCTCCCCCACCAGGCGCAGGACCTCGCGGGCGAGCTCGAGGCCGCCCTCGCCGCCCTTGGCCCACACCTCGGAGAGGCGCACGTCCACGCCCTCCTTGCGGCAGGCCTCCTCCACGAGGGCGAGCTCGGCCTCGGTGTCCGTGGGGAACCTGTTGACCGCCACCACGCAGGGCAGGCCGTAGACGTCGCGCATGTTGGAGACGTGCCGCAGGAGGTTGGGCATGCCCGCGGCGAGGGCGTCGAGGTCCTCGGTGCCGAGGTCGGCCTTGGGCTGGCCGCCGTTGTACTTGAGGGCGCGCACCGTGGCCACCACGACCACGGCGTCGGGGGCGAAGCCGCCCATGCGGCAGGTGATGTCGCAGAACTTCTCGGCGCCGAGGTCCGCGCCGAAGCCCGCCTCGGTGATGGCGACGTCGCCGTAGTGCAGCGCCATGCGCGTGGCCATGACCGAGTTGCAGCCGTGGGCGATGTTGGCGAAGGGACCGCCGTGCACGAAGGCGGGGGTGCCCTCGAGGGTCTGCACGAGGTTGGGCATGAGGGCGTCCTTGAGCAGGGCGCACATGGCCCCCTGGGCATGGAGGTCGCCGGCCCGCACGGGCTCGCGGTCGAAGGTGTAGCCCACGACGATACGCGCGAGGCGCTCCTTGAGGTCGGTGATGGAGGAGGACAGGCAGAGGACGGCCATGACCTCGGAGGCCACCGTGATGTCGAAGCCGTCCTGGCGGGGCATGCCGTCGGCGACGCCGCCCAGTCCGTCCACGACGTTGCGGAGCTGGCGGTCGTTCATGTCCACGCAGCGGCGCCAGGTGATGCGGCGCGGGTCGATGCCGAGCTCGTTGCCCTGCTTGATGTGGTTGTCGATCATGGCGGCCAGGAGGTTGTTGGCCGCGCCGATGGCGTGGAAGTCGCCCGTGAAGTGGAGGTTGATGTCCTCCATGGGCACCACCTGGGCGTAGCCGCCGCCGGCCGCCCCGCCCTTGATGCCGAAGACGGGGCCCAGGGACGGCTCGCGCAGGGCCACCACGGCGTTGGTCCCCAGGCGCCGCATGGCGTCGGCCAGGCCGATGGTGGTGGTGGTCTTGCCCTCGCCGGCGGGGGTGGGGTTGATGGCGGTCACGAGGACGAGCTTGGCCCGGCGGCCGCCCCCCTCGCGCAGGACCCCGATGTCCACCTTGGCCTTGTCGCGGCCGTAGGGGACGAGGTCCTCCTCGGGGATCCCGAGCCGTGCGGCGACCTCGGCTATGGGGTCGGGGTTGGCCGCCTGGGCGATCTCGATGTCAGAAGGCATGTCTCTCCCATCTCGTCGTGCGAACGGTGAGCCCCCATGCTCCGTGGGACCTAGCCGATGCCGGCCTCGCTGCGCGCCCGCTGGATCTCGCGGTCGACCTCGATGTACTGCTCGGGCACGACGTCGCGGCTCACGCCGAAGGCCAGGGCCACGGCGCGGGCCTGGTCGCGGCGCAGACGGGCGGTGTCGCGGTCCCCCGAGATGAGCGAGGCGTCGGCCAGCGCGTTGAGCACGTAGGCCACGAAGTCGCCCACGGCCTCGCCGTTGCCCCCGAGCCGCATCATGGTGACCATGGAGTCGGGCGCGAGGGAGAGGAACATCGCCGGGTCGAGCTCCATGAGCTCGCCGAGGGCGTCCTCGGTCTCCGACACCCCCTCGGCGGAGCGCAGCACGACGGCGTCGCGCAGCGTCTCCGACGTGCGCTTGGTGAACGACTCTATGACCTTGGCAAGGTA
>ERZ808035.797-NODE-797-length-22476-cov-5.198491_pt1 | contig 22476 bp, 18 predicted proteins | sample MGYA00380189_ERZ808035 | MGnify/ENA primary metagenome ERZ808035 (study PRJEB31490, sample SAMN06133407) | mouse gut metagenome | isolation source: M5_1 | host: mice | place: China: Chengdu | collected 2015-05 ...
CCCGCCCGTTTCCGCCGCTCCCGCCATACGGCCTTTCCATGCCTCCGCCATTGATTTTCCTGCGGCGGATGGGGAAATCCTTCGCTTAATTACTACAATTCACACCATTTTTCTTCCCTCGTCATATAATGAACATATATGAAGTTGGAGGAATCTTATGACAAACCCGATATTAGAATTAAACGATATCTGCTATTCCTACCACAGCCCAAAAGGCGAAACCGACGCCTTATCCCATATATCTTTCCAGATAAAAAAAGGAGAATTCCTGGCAATCGTCGGCCCTTCCGGCTGCGGTAAATCCACGCTTCTGTCTATCATCGCCGGTCTGATTCCGCCGGAAAGCGGAGAAATCCATTTCCCATCCCCGGAGGAAAAAGGTGTGGAAAAACAATGCTGCCCAAGAATCGGATACATGCTTCAGCACGATCATCTTTTTGAGTGGCGCACCATCTATCGCAACGTTATTCTTGGATTGGAAATCAATCACCAGCTTACTCCTGAAAAAAAAGAGCGGGCCATGGAACTTCTCAAAGACTATGGACTGTATAAATTCAAGGACAAAAAGCCCGGAGAACTGTCCGGTGGAATGAAGCAGCGCGCAGCGCTCATACGCACTCTCGTCCTGGATCCGGATATTCTCCTGTTGGATGAGCCTTTCAGCGCTCTGGATTACCAGACAAGACTTTCCGTTTCATCCGATATCTGCAATATTATACGTTCCACGAAAAAAACAGCAATTCTCGTAACCCATGACCTGTCGGAAGCCATCAGCCTTGCCGACCGTATTCTCGTTCTTAGCAAACGTCCTGCCTGTATCAAATGCGACATTCCCATTCACCTGACTATTTCCGGCAATTCCCCTCTCGCCTCCCGGAACGCCCCGGAATACCAGGGATATTTTAATCAATTATGGAAGGAGATTTCTAATGAAAACTATATGCAGCTCCCACAGATCACCCGGCCGTCCTCTGAGTAACCAGGAGAAATATGAATACAGGCAGCTTCGCCATCATCGCCTGGTGATTGCCGCCCGATTTCTGATTTTTGCTTTTTTCCTCGCCATCTGGGAGTTTTCCGCCTATATGGGATATATCGACGCATTCTTTTTCAGCAGCCCCAGCCGGGTTGCTTTATGCTTTTTTGATATGATAAAGGATGGAACCTTTTTTACGAATACGGGAATCACTTTGCTGGAAACCGTCGTAAGCTTTTTCCTCGTTCTTTTGATTGGAATGCTATCCGCTACCCTTCTTTGGTATTCCGCCAAATGTTCCGAAATCCTGGAACCCTACCTGGTAGTTTTAAACAGCCTCCCCAAATCCGCCCTTGCCCCACTATTCATTGTATGGCTGGGAACCGGAATTAATACCATTATTGTAGCCGGAATTTCCGTCGCCATATTCGGATCGATTATTAATCTGTATACCGGATTCCGGCAGGTGGACGAGGAAAAGATCAAACTGATCTATACGCTGGGCGGAAACAAAAGAAATGTGTTCTTAAAGGTGGTACTTCCCGGTTCCATCCCCACTATTCTCAGCAATATGAAAGTGAATATCGGCCTCGCCCTGGTAGGGGTAATTATCGGTGAATTCCTCGCTGCCCGCAGAGGATTGGGATATCTGATCATCTATGGATCTCAGGTCTTCCGGCTCAACATGAAAATGACAGAAAGAAATATCCCATCAGCTTTTATCGTTCTGATCCATCCTCACTTACTCCGGAATCAAAAACCAGCCATTTTCCCCTGCCGTTCGGCGTACTATATTTTATTTTACCCGCTTTCTCTAATTCCCGGATTCTTCTACACACCAGGGAAAAATTTATTCCCATCGCTTCTGCCAGCCCTTTCGCCGTGATCGTTGGCGTTTCTCTCATAAGTCCTACTATTATATTTTTTTCTTCCTCTATCATGGGCTGATGGGAGGTACTGCATATCTGCGGTATCTGCACCGCTGCCAGCTTATCCGCTTCCTTACGGATCGAAAAATTCCCATGGAACATATTCTCTTCCAAAAGCCCTCCCGCTGCCCATGAATCAAAATAGATCATCAAGCAGTATGGGAATACTTCTATTTTTTTGATGTTTTCGATCATATTTACGGCTTTCGCCTCTTCGATCACGCCCTCTTCCAGTCTTTTTTGTATCGCTTCTATCCGATTTTCCAGTTTTTCATTCTGCCGGATATCTTCTTCCAACTGTTTTATGGATCTGTTGACGCATTCAGCTTTATTCTGAAGTTCCTCACTTTTTACTTTAAAGTCATTATCAGAAATAATCCCGTCCAGCAATTTATTGAGAAGGATGCTCTTTTGTCTCGTTATTTTTTCCATGGATATTCTCAACTCTTCTTTTTGAGCCGATATATCATGTTTTCCAAGAGCTTCTCTTAAAATGAAAAGAGCCTTCCTTAGCAGGATACTCTTTTGATTCCCCAGGTCATATTCATTTCTTTTATTAAGCTGCTCTAACGCCTCATAAAGTTTTTTCTCATCAAGATGCACATTGTCGCATCCCCTGTCTTCCCTTTTTTCTGCCTTTCTGATCCGATCCCGGCGCAGATAATATGTCTTTCTTCCATTTTGCAGGTAATTGCTGCATTTCCACTCCGTTACCTGCCCATTTTTCCTCTTTCTGGTTGTACGGTAAAACATGCTTCCGCACAGGCCGCAGGAAAGTTTCCCCGAAAGATCATATTTTCCTTTGTTCCTCCCCCGGCTGTATACTCCGTCCTCGTTTTGCTCCTGCCTTCTGGCATCCATCCCGCAGTTGGCTTTTTTAAACAGCTCTTCGCTTACAATCGCCGGTACGGCATTTTCATGCACGATCCAATCGGATTGGGGATTTTTTATGATCTGTTTGCTTTCAAAATCATAATGTTGGCGGTTCTGAACAACGGTTCCTTTATAAATCGGATTCCTGATCATATTCCTTATACTGGATGGGCCGATCATCTTTCCGTTCCGATTGCGGTATCCTTTTTGATAAAGGATCTCCGCACTGCAATGCGCACCATATCCATTGGCGGCAAGTTCAAAAATTGTGCGGATCATTCCCGCTTCCTTCTCATCAATAACAATACTTTTATCCGAAAGCTTCCTCAAACCATAGATCCGATTGGTAAAAGAAAAGCTTTTTCCTTCTTTCTGCCGGTTTCTGTGGGCATTGTTTATCTTCTTGCTTAATTCCCTGCTGTATTCTTCCGCCAATATAGCCTTAATACCAGTGAGCAATGCATCATCCGGGGTATAAAACTTATGTTCCAGGTATATGTAGAGCTGTTTCCGGTTCTTTTGCATCCGGTCTAAAAACAAATACCAGTCCTTTGTATTACGCATCAGTCTATCCTGGCTTTTAATCACAATAATATCAAATTTATCTTTTTCCAAGTCCTGATAAAGACGGTTGTATTCGCTTCTGCCTTTTATCGTAGTGCCGCTCTTCGCTTCCACATAGGTGTCCACCAACTGCCAGCCTTGTTCTGCCACGCAATTTCCGGATTCCTGCACTTGTTTTGCAAGCGCATCCTTTTGTGCCTCCTCCTCCGTGCTGCAACGGTTATAACTGACTGCCCGCAGTCCTTCCATGTCTCCCCTCCTTCCATATTTTCCGTCCTGGCTTCTTTCTATTTTTTACTCCATTTCTGCGCGGCTTTATTGCTCAAAGCCAGCCTGGCTTTCAAGTTTGTGGATGCCGCGCAGACACAAACTTGGGATTGAAAATTTTTAATTTTCAATCTTCTTCCCTCAGCAATTCCTGTACCCGGATATACTCCTCCCTGGTAATCTGATTCTCTCTTACTAAAATCCGTGAAATCTGTCCGATTATTTTTTTATCTTCTTTTGTTATAATTTCTTCTTCCTTTCTTTTACGAAGCATAAAATTCCTTTTTTATTATCTTATGCCTTTCTTATCCGTGTTCATGCGGATCTGTTCGTAATGTATCCATTCCTTTTATCTTTTTCCCTGAAAAGCAATGAAAACAAATCGAAAAGAGGAATCCGAAAGTCCTTGTGCCATCAATGAGGAATCTCTTATTTTCTATCCCATATCCGGCACAAATATATACCTGTCAATAAAAGTATTGGAAATAACACCCCTGCCAGAAAACCTATTTTAAGGTTATTGCCGAAAGCGCCTGAAACCATTCCGACTACCGTAGGTCCTCCCGCGCATCCGACATCACCTGCCAACGCAAGCAGCGCAAACATTGCAGTACCGCCTTTGGCGTCCGAAGCCGCAGCCTTGCTAAACACCCCCGGCCACATGATACCAACTGACAGACCGCACAATGCGCAACCAATAAAGCCAACAACCGGACTGGGCACAAGTGAAATGCAAAGATATGCAATGACACACAAAATGCTGCTGGCAATCATAAATTGATCCAAGTCAATGCGCTCCCCATATTTTCCATAAAAGGCTCTGGCGCTCCCCATTAAAAATGCAAACAACATCGGTCCCGCCAAATCTCCTATGGTCTTGCTTACATGGAGTCCTGTCTCCGCAAAGACAGATGCCCACTGACTGACCGCCTGTTCGCTTGCTCCTGCACATACCATCATGATCATCAATACCCAAAAAATCTTCTTACGAAAAAGTTGCCCGATTGTCATTCCCTTTTCCCCTTCATTCATCAAAGAAGCGATAGGAACTTTTGTAAATAAAATCATATTGACCAAAGGAATAACTGCCCAAATACACGCCATAATCTTCCAGTTTTCTATGCCAAACAGATGAAAAAAAGCGGTCGATACAACTACAACTGCCATATGCCCCCAACAATAAAAAGAATGCAGCAGACTCATTGCTTTCTCTTTATTTTTTGTAGGGCATGCTTCCACGACAGGACTTACCAATACTTCTAACAGCCCACCTCCCACTGCATATACGGCAACAGCAATCATCAACCCTGTAAAAGCATTTTCAAACCTATCCGGTAAGATGGTCAGAAATACGAAGCCCATCACTGCACAGATATGGGCGATAACCATCGATGCACGATAACCTATCCTGTCAATAAAAGTAACCGACAGAATATCCACCAACAGCTGCAAGCCAAAATTAAATGTAATAAGCAACGTAATCTGTGTCATCGGTATACCGTAACTATTGTGAAAAGCCAGAAAAAGAAGCGGCACAAAATTGTTTACAATCGCCTGTACTATATATCCAATAAAACAGGCATACAATGTTTTATTATAACTTTTATCCATGATAAAACCTCCCGTTGTCTATAAAACAAAATAAACTGCCGCTATGGACAATCATTTTCTGTTTTCCCCTATCCATTTCACAGCGAAATCCACCAGTTCCCTTTGGCTCATCATGGAAAGATTGCCATTTCCCAAAGGTACATGACGCACCTTTCCCGTCTGTTCAAAGGCTTCTCCAATCGCTGAAAAATCCTCCCCATCTACAGCTAATGTTTCATAGGATTTCCATATCCGCTGCCCGTCGATCCGTATGGCACTGCTCTCCGTAACCATATGCTTGCCCGGATATTCCGCCCTTGCATCCGCCAAATGAAGGGAAGTGTTTTTGTCATAACCAACTCCGGCCAGTAAAACATATCCATCCAGTTCATACAGTCTGCCAATCGGCGAGCGATCTCCAAAAATATCCGACAGATCATGATTTTCTGTCAGATATTGTGCATAACGTCCCCATGCCGCTACTGACCTTGCTGGGTGATCGCTTCTGAGTGTCCCCGGCCACTGCCGGAACATTTCGGGTACGGCGCCCATTGTATTTGTCGGTGTAATCCGTTTGTCATAAGCAGGTATGTATTCACGTATGGCAGACCACCATTCCTCCGGTTCCTGCCAGTAGACACCTGTCAACGGATCCAGATTCTTCCATGACTGTGTCGGCATCATAATCGTACCATCCCCGCCCACACTTTCCATTAATGCTTCAATCACTGACTGTGCGCCTCCACACACATAACCAAGACTGCTCAACGATGTATGCACCATAATCGCCTGCCCTTTCCGAACACCAATATCTTTCAAAGCAGTTTTAATATCGTTCGGGGTTACCAGCTTCCTTTTTTCCATCTCATTATTCCTCCAATCTGCATTATAGCGGTTGTAATAATAATAAAATGAACTATACCAAATAGCAAAGGTTAAACGCATAACCTTTAACAAAATCCAACCTCATTCTTTGTGCATTTTTACGTCTCCCACGCTATCCCTCTCTATAAGGGTGACTGGCAAAACCAAATTTTTATTCCTACAATCTCCATTTCTTAACTGATTTAACATTTTAACTGCCAAAGCTGCCCTTTGCTTGTTATCTTGTTTTATCGTAGTCAGCGCCGGTACAAACTTTTCGCATTCCCTTACATTGTCAAACCCGACTACCGACATATCCTCCGGAACCGATGTTCCCGTGCTTTTCAGGAATTGAATAAAATCCATCGCATAATAATCGGACACAGCGAAAACTGCTGAATATTTTTTTATTTCCCCTAAATGCTCCATATAAAAAGTGGTGCGCGCTTCCTGCTCCATAGGAATAAGCATAAGTTCGGCATTGGGAATCTCGCTTTTTAATCCCATAAATCTTTCCATATCCATACAAACATTATTATCCGATATACAAAGCACTTTTTTGTGTCCCCTGTTTTTCAGATAACGTCCGGCCTGTGCCCCGCCATCAAAGTGATTGACCTCAATATTGACAAGATTTCCCGAACTTTCCATATATCCATCATAGACTACAAACGGGATATGCATCTGCTCCCTCAATTTTTTATAATCTTGTTCACAATAGCCAATCAACACCATCCCCTCCATGTTCCACATAGAAGCAAACTTGGGAATTTCATCCCATCGGCCGGTAACTTTAAGCATAAGGAATTTTCCTGCCTGCTCTAACTCTTTTGCCAATGCATTCACCGATGCGGCAATAAGCTGGTCTTCCAGTGCATGTCCTTCATATTTTTCATGGTCATTGATAACCACCCCGATAATTTTGGAATCATTTTGCGCCAAAAGTATCCCCGCCATACTCGGAATGTATTGTCTCTCTTCCAAAAGCTGCTGCACACGTTTCACCGTTTCGTCCGATATTTTCTTCGTCTTCCCATGAATAACATTCGATACGGTAGCAGTACTCACTCCCAATTCTTCTGCAATATCCACAATCCTGATTCTTCCACTTTCCATATACATCAATCCTCTCTTTACCGTATATCTGTCGCTATTTTCTATTGCAGTACTTATATGGGAAACTGACAATACTGATTTTACCAAATCCCCTGACGACTAAGATACATTTTCATGCATTACCTATTCCAGCTTAACATGGTAATCACATCCATCATGATCCTCTGCGTCATCGCCATGGCGCTTTATCAAATGATCCAGGCTCTGGAACATTATTATCAGAAAAAATTATAACTCTCCCAAAAGGCTTTAAAGCAAAAGAATATCTTGTTTTACATCGTGTTCCGGCATTTTAAAAAATACGGTTGACATCTTCCCCAATAAAGCGTATGCTAGGGATACGTTTGAAAATTAGCGCATAAAAACAAAAGGAAGGAGGCTGAAACTATGACGATGAATTTTTATTATTATAATAATAAGTTTTTCTATAATTTACAACTATATCATCCCATATTCAGAATTGCCTCCGGTACTTCAATATTTTATGATATTCCAAAATGATACCATAAAATATTACAGCAAATGCTGTCAGCCAACTGCTGGCCAGCAGGACGCTGATCACACGATGTCGTTTAACGGCATTGCTCTTTCATAGTTTTTGACGACTGAAGCGGTTCTTTTTACGGGAACCGCTTTTTTATTACAATAAACTGGCTCGCAAAGCGTGACAGCGTTTGCTTACCATTCGGATTTTACAGGAGGAATATCATGAAGCCAAAAAAATTGTCCGCTTATCTGTATGAATATAAATTGCCTTATCTTTTCGCTATTTGCTCCATAGTGGTCAGTGTATCCCTGGATCTGATGTCGCCCCAGCTGACCAAGCGCATTATTGACGAAGTCATTGTTGGAGGGGAAACCTACAAATTAAAATATCTGCTTGCCGGAATCCTCGGTATCGGAATCGGCCGCTGCATTTTTCAATATGTTAAGGAATACACCTTTGACGCTACGGGCATTCAGATTACCGCCAAAATACGGCGCCACTTGTTCGACCATATTCAGGCGCTAAGCGCGGATTTCTTTGACCGGACGAACACGGGTGAACTGATGGCGCGCATCAAAGATGATATCGACCGCATTGGCGACGGCATCACTTTCGTCGGAATGCTGATGATCGAAGTGATCGTACATACTTCTATCGTTCTCTTCTGCATGTACCGCCTGGACTCCCGCCTTGCACTGATCCCTACGGCCGCCATGTTCGCCGCCGGACTGATCGCCGTCGTAATGGAGCGGAAATTGGACTCCGTTTATGAGTCCATCAGCGAGGAAAACGCCGCCCTCAATACGATAGCCGAGGAAAACCTTGCCGGTGTGCGCACGGTCAAAGCCTTTGCCCGCGAAAAATTTGAAATCGGGAAATTTCTTTCCCACAATAAAAAATATTATGACTTGAATATGAGGCAGTCCAGAATTTTTGTAACTTATTATCCTTACCTTTCCTTTATCAGCAAGCTTCTTCCCCTCATCGTCCTGCTCTTCGGAGGACGGCTGGTGATGACGGGTGAACTCTCTCTCGGAGCCCTTGGTGCCTTTGTAGAATATTCCATGAACATTGTCTGGCCCATGGAAATGCTCGGCTGGCTGACCAACAGCTTTTCTTCCGCCATGGCATCCAGCCGTAAGCTGAACAAGATATATGCGGAAAAACCAAGTATCACCGAGAAAGAATGCCCTGTTGTCCCGGAACGGATTCGTGGAAAAATCGAATTCTCCCACGTTTCGTTTTCCAAACTGGATGAAGGTGCCTCCGCCCCTTATGAAATTCTGCATGATATTTCCTTCACGGTGGAAGAAGGACGAACGATTGGCATTATGGGCGCCACCGGAGCGGGAAAAAGTTCTATCGTCCACCTTTTGGAACGGTTTTATGATGCCACGCAGGGCACGGTGGCCATCGATGATATCGATGTAAAGGATATGAGTTTGAAACAGCTTAGAGGCAATATCTCGCTTGTCACCCAAGACGTATTCCTGTTTTCGGACACTATCATGGAAAACGTAAAACTCGGCAAACGTGATCAGTTAAATGCTTCCGCCGTAAGGCACGCTTCCAGAAAAGCACAGGCAAGCGATTTTATAGAAAATATGGAAAAACAATATGACACCATAATCGGTGAAAGGGGCGTGGGATTATCCGGCGGCCAGAAGCAGCGTATCAGCATTGCCAGGGCTTTTGCCAAGAAAAATCCGATCCTCGTCCTGGACGACTCCACCTCCGCGCTCGACATGGAAACGGAACAAATGATCCAGGACTCCCTGCGTTCTCTGACACACACTACAAAAATCATTATTGCCCACCGCATCAGTTCCGTCATGCATGCCGATGAAATCATCGTTCTGGAAAACGGGTCGATCCGGGAACGGGGAACCCATAACACATTAATGGCCCAAAAGGGACTCTACTACGAAACTTATGCCGCTCAATATAAAGGAGGTGAAACCAATGCCGGTTAATTCTTATAAAGTAGACGAGCAATCTTCAGAAACAGGTAAATTAAAAACATTATTCCGGCTTCTCTCCTATCTGGCCGTATATAAAAAAGAAATTATTTCCGTCCTGCTGATCATGGCTTTCTGTGTCGCAGTATCTTTGCTCAATCCGTTGATTATGGAAGAAGCGATCGATCATTTTATTTCTGCCGGCAATCAGGACGGTTTATGGACGCTGATCGGATTTGCCTTGTTTTTAAACATCCTCATGGTTATAGCGATCAAAATTCGTATGTACGTAATGGCCAGGGTATGCAATAACATTCTTGTGACAATCCGCCAGGAATTGTATACCCACATCCAGACTCTTGACTTCCATTTTTTCGACAGCCGTCCCACCGGAAAGATTCTCGCCCGCATTATCGGCGATATCAATTCCTTGAAAGATGTCCTGTCCAACTGTGTAACTACCCTGATCCCCGACTTTATTACCATTTGCGCAGTAGCCGTCATTATGTTCGTAAAAAATCCGATTTTAGCCGCCGCTTCCCTGATCAGCACACCTGTTATGGCTGTCTGCCTCTGGCTGATACAGGTCTATTCCCACAAACGGTGGCAGATCCACCGAAAAAAAGCTTCCAATCTAAACGCTTTTGTCCACGAAGACTTTTCAGGTATGCGGATCATACAAAGCTTTCATGCGGAGGATGAAACGAGGCAGACTTTCCATGAACTGGTAAAGGAACACCATGATTCCTTTATTTCCGCTGTACGGCTCAACGATGCTTTTGGATCGGCCATCGATTTTTGTTGGGGAATCGGCACCGTCATGCTTTATTTTACTGGCATTATCATTCTTGGAACCGATAAAGTCTCTATCGGCACGTTTATCGCTTTCGGAACTTATATTTCCATGTTCTGGCATCCGATTATGAACCTGAGCAACTTTTATACCCAGCTCATCACCAATATATCGGGCGCAGAACGGGTTTTTGAAATCATGGATACGCCGGCCGGCATCAAAGATATGCCGGATGTGACAGAAATCCCTCCCATTACAGGAGAAGTACGTTTTGATCATGTCACCTTCTCTTATGACGGAAGCGTCAATGTACTGGACGATGTAAGCTTCCGCATCGCGCCCGGAGAAACTATCGCGCTGGTAGGCCCCACCGGCGCCGGCAAAACGACTATCGTCAATCTGATCAGCCGATTTTATGATGTTCAAAAAGGCAATGTATCTGTAGACGGTTTCGACGTAAAAAAAGTAAGCATTGAAAGCCTCCGCGCACAGATGGGGATTATGACACAGGATAATTTTCTTTTTTCCGGCACGATCGGCGATAATATCCGCTATGGGAAATTGAACGCCTCGGAAGATGAGATAATCCGGGCGGCAAAAGCGGTAAATGCCCATGATTTTATCATGAAGCTGGAAAAGGGATACGACACGGAATTATCGGAACGGGGCGGAGGGCTTTCCGCCGGCCAGAAACAGCTGCTAGCCTTTGCCCGAACCATGGTCTCCGATCCAAAAATACTCATTCTGGACGAAGCCACTTCCAGCATCGACACAAAAACGGAACTTTTGGTTCAATCAGGAATCGAAAACCTCCTGAAAGGGCGAACCTCTTTCGTCGTGGCCCACAGGCTTTCCACCATCCAGAAAGCGGATCGAATCTTCTATATCGATAACGGCAAGATCTTAGAACAAGGCTCGCCGGAAGAACTAATGAACCGGAAAGGCTATTACTACCGATTGTACATGGCACAGTTCCATTGTTAATCGATATCATAGAAATCAATCATAGAAGTCCGGGGCATGCCAGGGCAGAAGGGGCAGAAAAAGGACGGCCGAAGGAGGGAGGGCTGGAGCAGGGGGCAAATGATTTTGCCGCTGCTTTGTGCAGGGAAATGAGATTTTCTTAATATTCCGTCTGGAATCAGCAATTTGGTGACACGGATGTCACCAAAAGCCCGCAATGAGCCCGGATGGCGAATCGCGGGCGGTTGCGTCCGGCTGATACTACTTTACCGGAATATTTAGAAAATCCATGTCCCGGAACTGGCACGGAAAACCATTTGCCCCCTGCTCCGGCCCTCCCTCCTTCGGCCGTTCTTTTTTCTGCTCTTCCGCCTTGGCATGCCCCGGACTTCTATGATTGATTTTCCATGACGCCAAATAGGAATCCATTGACTTTCCAATCTAAATATTGTATTATCTACTTTAATGGCGCAATGCGTTAAAGCGCGAAAAATATTGTACGAAAACGGAGAATTACCAACATGCCAATTACAAATTTATTAGAAGAAAACTGTAAAAAATGGGGCGAGGATATCTGTCTGGTGGAAATCAACCCGGAAGTCAAAGAAGTACGCCGCGTCACATGGAAAGAATATGAATTGATGGAACCCAGTCCCCTCTCCCATTACCGCCGGGAGATCACATGGAATGTGTTCAATGAAAAAGCAAATCGTTTTGCCAACCTTCTTCTCGGAAAGGGAATCAAAAAGGGGGATAAAGTAGCTATCCTGCTCATGAACTGCCTGGAATGGCTGCCGATCTACTTCGGCATCCTGAAAACCGGCGCTCTCGCCGTTCCTCTCAACTTCCGCTATACGCCGGAAGAAATCGAATACTGCGTCAACCTTGCAGAAGTCCATATACTGGTATTTGGCCCCGAATTTATCGGCCGGGTGGAAGAAATTGCGGATTCCATCACAAAAAATAAGCTTCTTCTTTATGTGGGAGATAACTGCCCTACTTTTGCGGAAGATTACAACTCTTTAACCGCTAATTGTTCCAGCCAGTCACCTTCCATTCCGCTGACGGATCAGGATAATGCCGCGATCTATTTTTCCTCCGGCACCACCGGTTTTCCGAAAGCTATTTTACATAACCATGAAAGTCTGATGCATTCCTGCCTGGTGGAACAGAACCACCATGGACAGACAAAAGACGATATTTTCCTTTGCATACCTCCGCTGTACCATACCGGAGCGAAGATGCATTGGTTCGGCTCCCTTCTCTCCGGCGGAAAAGCCGTCCTTTTAAAAGGAACCAAACCAGAATATATCCTGGATGCCGTTTCCAAGGAGAAATGCACGATCGTATGGCTGCTTGTCCCTTGGGCACAGGACATTCTGGAAGCTCTTGACAGTGGAAAAATAAAATTGGAAGATTATGAACTTTCCCAATGGCGTCTGATGCATATCGGCGCCCAGCCCGTTCCTCCCAGCATGATCAGGCATTGGAAAACTTATTTCCCGCACCACGCCTATGACACCAATTATGGCCTGAGCGAATCCATCGGCCCAGGCTGCGTCCACCTTGGAGTGGAAAACATCCATAAAGTGGGAGCCATCGGGAAGGCCGGTTACGGATGGGAGATCAAAATTGTAGATGAACAAAAAGAAACGGTTTCCAAAGGCGACGTCGGCGAATTGGCCGTCAGAGGCCCCGGCGTCATGACCTGCTATTATAATGACGAACAGGCCACTGCGGAAGTTCTTTCCGAAGATGGATGGCTTTATACCGGAGATATGGCGCAAGAAGATGAAGACGGATTTATTTTCCTCGTAGACCGCAAGAAGGATGTAATCATCAGCGGGGGAGAAAATATTTATCCCGTTCAGATTGAAGACTTTCTCCGCAACTACAGCGTCGTTCACGACGTGGCGGTCATCGGTCTCCCTGACAAGCGTCTTGGAGAAATTACCACCGCAGTCATCGAACTGAAGCCCGATACATCCTGCACGGAAGAAGAAATCAATCATTTCTGCCGCAAACTTCCGCGCTATAAACGCCCGCATAAAATTATTTTTGCCGATATTCCAAGAAACCCTACCGGTAAAATCGAAAAACCTAAACTCAGGGAGAAATATTGCGGCGACAGCCTTGTGGCTGCCCAGAATCGCGGCTGAACAAGAATGGAGGAATATTATGATACTGAAATTTGCGATGCTAATTGTCTTTTTTTCCGTTATGATCGCTATCGGCTTTTACTGCCGTAAACATGCGACGGATGTAAATGGTTTCGTACTCGGCGGACGCTCCGTAGGCCCCTGGCTGACCGCCTTTGCCTACGGAACCTCCTATTTCTCTGCCGTCATCTTCGTAGGTTATGCCGGGCAATTCGGTTGGAAATACGGCATTGCCTCCACATGGATCGGCATTGGCAATGCCCTGATCGGTTCCATGCTGGCATGGGTCATTCTGGGCAGACGTACCCGGATTATGACGCAACATTTAAACAGCGCGACGATGCCCGAATTTTTTGGACGCCGGTTCCACAACGACGGATTAAAACTGGGAGCTTCTATTATTGTTTTCCTGTTCCTGATCCCGTATACCGCCTCCCTTTATAACGGGCTGTCACGGCTGTTCGGAATGGCATTCAACATCGATTATACCGTCTGCATCATCATTATGGCAGTTCTGACCGGAGTTTACGTCATTGCTGGCGGTTACATGGCCACCGCTATTAACGACTTCTTGCAAGGCATTATCATGTTGTTCGGCATCGCCACGGTCATTCTTGCCGTCCTGAAATCCAACGGCGGTTTCCTGGAGGCTTTGAACCGCCTCGCCATGGTATCCGACCAGTCGGTATCCGCTCAGCCCGGCGTATTTGCCTCCTTTTTCGGTCCCGATCCCCTGAATCTTCTGGGCGTCGTGATCCTTACCTCTCTCGGCACCTGGGGGCTGCCTCAAATGGTTCAGAAATTTTACGCGATCAAAAGCGAAAAAGCAATTTCCAAAGGAACGATTATTTCCACTTTATTCGCAATTATCGTTTCCGGAGGCTGCTATTTCCTTGGCGGTTTCGGACGCTTATATTCCGACAGCGTGGATATCGCTTCCGAAGGCTATGACGCCATCATTCCGGCTATGATTTCCCATCTTTCGCCGGCATTGATCGGATTGGTGGTCATCCTTGTATTATCCGCTTCCATGTCCACGCTCTCTTCCCTTGTCATGGCCTCCAGCTCCACTTTGACCATCGACTTTTTAAAGGGGCATATCATTAAAAATATGGACGAAAAGAAGCAGCTCTTTGTGATCCGCATCCTGATCGTCGTATTTATCGCCCTTTCAGTGGTAATTGCCATTATACAATATAAGGGTAATATTACTTTTATTGCGCAGCTTATGGGCGTATCCTGGGGAGCGCTTGCGGGCGCTTTTCTGGCTCCCTTCCTGTACGGACTCTATTGGAAAAAAACGACCGCTTCGGCAGCATGGGTCAGCTTTCTTTTCGGTTCCGGTTTTATGGTATGCAATATGCTCTTCCGCAGTCATTTTCCGGCACTGCTCCAATCTCCCATTAATGCCGGCGCTTTCGCTATGATTGCCGGGCTCATCCTCGTACCTGTCATAAGCCTCGTAACTCCAAAATTGGAAACTTCTTTTGTTGACGCGGCATTTTCGTGCTACGAAAGAAAAACCGAAGTTTCCGTAAAAAATGATTTAGGCGAATAAGAGAGCATCCTGCTCCTTATCCGCCTCACCCGCGGAAACGTACAGCGTTTCCGTTTTTTCCTAATATGTCTTCTGCCACTGATAAGGGCCTCCCCAGTCGCCGATCATCGTCGTGGTCATTCCTTCCTCGGTCAATACCCTTGTCTCAAAATGGTAATTCATTGCATAATCAAAAGATGTTTCCTTCTGCACATTGCTGCACATGTAGCTGATAATATATTCCGTGTGGGGATAATAATTTTCTCCGTCCTTTGCCGGCTCGTATGTAATGCTGGAACGCTGTACTCCATTATCCAGCATTTCATTTCCCCATACGGTAATGACTCCCGCCGTATTTTCGTTATCATCGTAATTGGGAAATGAGAAACTGCATTTTCCGTCTTTCCATTTTATCGTCACATATTCCCGGCTCACCGGAATATAAGTTGCCCCTTCCCAATATTGCATTGTCCCGTTTATGAATGCATCCCTGATCTGAAGATAAGAATCTTTCACAAGGAATTCTTTCGCAGCTTCATAATTTCCGGCATCAAACTCCTGAAAAAGACTTTCAAATTCTGCCTGAACTTCTTTTACTTTATGAAGGCAGGCTATCATCTCGCTTCTCTCCGGCATTTCCATCCAAGTATTAGCGCTTTCCAAGATAGACAGATAAGAATCCACATATCCCATAGGCACTTTCAATTCTTCTGCCCCCAGCCATCCAAACCCGGAAATAATCTCCCGCATACTCTCCGAACCGACAATATCGGAAAGAGAAACCAGCCTGTTCATAATCTGTTCATAGGAGGAGAAATCAAATTCCGTTATATCCGCGGCATCCATCCAGCGGCTGCAAGCCGTACCCAGTAGTTCTACCGCTTCTTCCTTTAAGGCATGCCGTTCCAACACATCCGCAATCTTTTCTATTGTTCCTGCATTAACGGCATCGCTGTTAATCTCAGCCACCGCTTCGTTCAGTATTACGGTGCAATAATATTCCAGAAGACCTTCGTCCTGCGTATTCTCCCATCCGTCAAATAAGATTTGTTTCGCCTGGGAATCCTCCTGCATATTTATGTACGCGCCCGCCATACATCTGTATGCTTCTACCGATGTGGAATCGATCTTCAGCGCATTTTCGTATGCTTCTATTGCCGCGTCGTAAGCTTCTTCCTGGGTGTACTCCATTCCTGCGTTTAGTTCTCTGCTTAATTTGAGGGAAGGGAGGTTCCAAACTACATATCCTCCCGCCCCAATCAGCACAAAAACAACACAGGCAATTAACGCCCACTCCAATACAACGATTCGCCTTCTCGCTCTTCTGCGCCTTCTTTTTCTTTCCGCAGCGGATATCTTTTTTTCCCTTTTCTTCATTTTATGCTTTGCGCTGCTGCTCTTTTTTTTCTTTTTCCTTTGTTTTAATTGCGTATCCGCATTGCCCATTTTCATCCCTCCATATCGCTTTGGAGGCATATAGCCCTTTTCACCCTTATAAACATTTGCGAAGCACCAAAAACATTTTATGATCTACGTCTGCGTCTGCGGCTCTTTTCCCCGAACATCTCGCCAAAGTCTCTGCTCTGTCTGCTCTTATCCTTCTCGCCGGATTTTCCCTTGCCGCTGCTCTTATCCTTTTCGTTTCCTTTTCTTTTACCGTTTTTGTCCCTTTCGGATGCCCATGCTTTGTTTGCGCCTTTATCCTTCTCGGAGGATCTTCCTGAGGAAGCGCCCCTGCCTCCGCGCTTTCCGCGGCGGCGTCCGCTTTTTCCGAACACGAGATCCTTGGGGTTGAATTTTTCCACTTTGATATCTTTGATATCATCCCCCATTTTCATTCTCATAAAAGCTGCTGCAAGTTCCAGCGCCGTGTATTCGCTGTCCACCAGCTTTTCCCTGAGGAAATCCATCGCCGTATCCAGATTCTTGTTCTGTATGGTATCGATCGCTTCCTCTAAGACCTTTTCCGCCTTTACGGAAGTGATATCCGCTGCGGACGGTATATTCCTTTCCCTGATCTTCGTATGGCATACCCTCTCGATATCCCTTATTTTATACATTTCCCTTCCTACTACCAGCGTAAAGGAACGTCCTGCTTTTCCCGCTCTTCCGGTACGTCCTATTCTATGGACATAATATTCGATATCATCCGGCACATCATAGTTAAATACCGCTTCCACGTCGTCCACATCGATACCTCTCGCCGCCACATCGGTAGCGATCAGAATATCCATCCTTCCTCCCCGGAATAAGTTCATAACCGTATCTCTCTGGCCCTGGCTCAAATCCCCATGAAGCCCTTCTGCCTGATATCCCCGGTCCTTCAAATGTTCCGACAATTCATCTACCATCCGCTTTGTATTGCAGAAAATAAGGGAACGCTTCGGATGATAATAATCGATCAGCCTCGTCAACACCTCTTCCTTATCCTTGCGCTGCACCTGGTAATACGCCTGTTTAATCAAAGGAATCGTTACCTCTTTTGGCGTAACTCTGATATATTCCGCATCCTCTTTCTGGTACTCCTTTGTGATTTCCAGAATCGGCCTTGGCATTGTAGCTGAAAAAAGCGCTGTCTGGCGTTCTTCCGGCATATCTTTTAATATAGTCTCGATATCCTCCCGGAATCCCATATTCAACATCTCATCCGCTTCATCCAAAACAACCATTCTTACTTTATTGGTTTTTAACGTATGGCGGCGCATATGATCCATGACCCTTCCCGGCGTGCCTACCACAATTTGTACGCCTTTGGAAAGCGCCCGAATCTGCCTCGATATATCCTGGCCGCCGTATACGGGCAATACTTTTACTTCATGCATATATTTTGCAAACCGTCGGATTTCTTCCGCCGCCTGTATAGCCAGCTCTCTCGTCGGGCAAAGTATGATCGCCTGTAATCCTCTTTCTTCCGGATCGATCTTCTGGATAATCGGAATTCCAAAAGCTGCCGTCTTCCCCGTTCCTGTCTGGGCCTGTCCGATCAGATCCCTTCCTTCCAACATAACAGGAATCGCCTGTTCCTGAATAGGGGTCATTGTCTCAAATCCCATTTCTTCCACTGCTCTTATAATTCTTCCATCTATCGCCGAATTTCTATAACTGATCTTATTTTCCATGCCTTCCGAATGTTCCATGCTCTCTCTGTTTTCTACTTTTTCCATTTAAATTTCCGTTCCATCCTTTCAAAATACAATTCGCTCACAATCACTGATAACCACATCTCATCTTTCGCCAAAAAGGACAACACCCGCTTTTAAAGTGTTGTCCTTCGATCCACGAACTATGCTATTATACCTTCCTTTTTAATTAAAGTCAAGCCCTATTTCTTCGGGAGTTATAATTTCTACCCCTTTATCGCGCAATGTCTTTTCCGTAGCTTCCAAATCGGAAGTTTTCAATACCATGGAAGCATCATCCCCGCCCGTAGACAGGGCATACATATATTCTATATTGATATGCACTTCACAAATCGCCTCTAACAACTCCTGAAGCATTCCTACCCTATGCGATAACTTCACGGCAAGCACATCCGTCAGCCTGGAAGAAAATCCATTCCTCTTCAACGCATTATATGCTGCCTCCGGCTTATTCACAAGCATGCGCAATATTCCAAATTCATTCGTGTCCGCCAGGCTCAACGATGCAATATTCACCTTATTATTTTTGAGAACGGCAAGAACCTCTTCCAGCCTTCCTTCCCTGTTTTCCATAAAAACCGATAATTGTTTCATATATCTGCAACCCTCCTATCCGCGCTTTCCGTACCTATTCCTATACAAGATGCCGCTTATCGATCACGTGTACGGCCTTCCCCATGCTTCGTTCAATGCTTTTCGGCTCCACCAGTTTTACTTTGACCGCAAGCCCGATCGCCTGTTGCAGTACATGGGAAATTTTCTTCGTCAGCTTTTCCAGTTCCCTGATCTCATCGGAGAAGAAGTTCTCGCCTACTTCTACCTGAACCTCCAGCGTATCCAGGTTATTGACGCGGTCCACGATCATCATATAGTGCGGCGTCGTCTCTCCCATCTCCAACAGTGCGGATTCTATCTGGGACGGGAATACATTTACTCCTCTGATGATCAGCATATCATCGGAACGTCCTTTAAACCTGCTGATCCTCGGAAGCGTCCTGCCGCATTCACATGTTTCATATGTAATGCTTGTCAGATCCCTCGTCCGGTAACGCAACAGCGGAAGCCCTTCCTTCGTAATCGTAGTAAATACCAACTCTCCGGTCTGCCCATCCTCTACGGATGTCAGTGTATCCGGCTGGATAACTTCCGGCAGGAAATGGTCGTCATAAACATGGAGCCCCTGATGGAATTCACAGTCACAGGCTACGCCCGGCCCCATAACCTCAGACAGCCCGTAAATATCATGAGCATGTATATGAAGCCGCTCTTCCATCTGGAGGCGCATATTTTCCGTCCACGGTTCCGCACCGCAAACTGCCGTCTTTAGCCTTATCTTGTCTATTTCCCCGCTTTCTTCCAACGTTTCCGCAATATGAAGCAGATAAGAAGGCGTACAGGCAATCGCCGTCACTCCGAAATCCACCATCATCGTCGTCAGTTTCTTCGTATTACCGGTTGACATAGGTACTACGGTAGCTCCCAGTTTCTCCGCCCCTCCATGAGCCCCGAGTCCTCCGGTAAAGAGACCGTAGCCATAGGCCACCTGTATAATATCGTCTCTCGTAACACCCGCCATAATGAGCGCCCTCGCCACGCATTCGCTCCATATCTCCAAGTCTTTCCTCGTATACCCTACGACCGTAGCTTTCCCCGTCGTTCCGCTGGACGCATGTACCCTGACAATCTCCGACTGGGGAACCGCAAACAATCCAAATGGGTAATTATCCCGCAAATCCGCCTTCGTAGTAAACGGCAGGATATGAAGATCCTCCACTCCGCGCACATCTCCCGGCTCAATGCCGATGCTCTGCATTTTCTTCCGGTAAAACGGCACGTTATGGTATACCCTGTCCACCGTTTTTACCAGCCTGGCGCTCTGCAATACTATTTTTTCATCCCTGCTCATGCATTCTTTCGTTTCATTCCAAATCATCGTATTTGCCTCTCCCATTCTCTAGCTTTCATATCCAAGAAGAAATGCCTTTTTATTCATTTCCACCGTTTTCATAGGAACTGTTTTTTCAATTACTTTCAGCCAGTCTTCCTTCGCAAAATCCATATGTTTTGCTGCCGCCCCAAGAACGATTACATTAAAAGTTTTGGAATTTCCAAGCGCAAGAGCCTCTTTCATCGCATCAATGGCATATACTTTATGCTTTTTACCAAGCTCGTCAATAATATTCTCTGGATACTCCGCTGCCCCTGTCACGACCGTAATCGGATCGATCCTCCAGTCATTAACGATCAGAACCCCGTCCTTTTTCAAAAAATGAGCATACCGCAAAGCTTCCAGCCGTTCAAAAGCGATCAGGACATCCGCCTGTCCTTCCTCCACAATCGGTTCCGCCACTTTTTCCCCGTACCGCACAAAAGTCACCACGCTTCCGCCCCTCTGTGCCATTCCGTGTACTTCCGATAATTTCACGTCATATCCCGCTTCCTGCATGATTCCGCCGAGGATCCGGCTTGTAAGAAGCGTTCCCTGACCGCCGACCCCCACTATCATAATGCTTTTTGTTATCATATCCGCTTTTCCTCCCAGGCAAATTTTGTATTATTTCGGCTCTTTTGCAATCGCATCAAAGGGACAGAGCTGCATGCAGAGACCGCATCCATTGCACATCGTAATATCGATGGCAATGTTTCCATCCTCTTTTTTCGTCAGCGCCGGACAGCCCGGTTTCAAACAAGCGCCGCATTTCTTACATTTCTCAGATACCGGAACACACACATCGGGGAAATGATTCCCTTTCAGCAACACACAGGGAGCTTTTGTAATAATAACGGAAACCTCGTCCCTTTCCGTTTCTTCCCTGATTATCTTTTCCAGCAAGGCCAGGTCAAAAGCGTCCACTTCCACCACATGTTCAATGCCGATGGCCTTGCAGAAATGGTAAATGCTGATAGCAGGAACCGTTTTTCCCTTAAGTGTCTTACCGGTCGCCGCATGATCCTGGTGTCCCGTCATTCCGGTCGTGGAATTATCCACGATAATGATCGTTCCCGTTCCCTGATTATACACCGTATTCATCAAAGAGTTCACTCCGGTATGCATAAATGTGGAATCGCCGATAACAGCCACCCAGTTCTTTATATATTCTTTTCCCTTTGCCATCTCCATGCCGTGAAGGGAAGAAATGCTCGCCCCCATACAGATTGTCGTATCGATAACGCTAAGAGGCGCTACTGCCCCGAGCGTATAACATCCGATATCCCCGGCTGCATGTATCTTCAGCTTCTTTAGAACGGAAAATACGCTTCTGTGCGGGCAGCCCGGACAAAGAATCGGCGGACGGGCGGGTACCTGAGCCGGCTGCATCTCCTCCGTTTCTTCCGAAAGCAGGACGCGGCGCAGCATATTCGCACTATACTCTCCCTGTCTCGTAAAAATGTCCTTTCCTTCCGCCGGAATTCCCCATGCCTTTACCTGTTCTTCGATCACCGGCTCCAGTTCTTCAAATATGTACAGCTTATCCACCTTCGAAGCAAATTCCTCGATCATTTTCTTCGGAAGCGGATTCACCATACCGAGTTTCAGCACGGAAGCTTCGGGAAATACTTCTTTTACATATTGATAGGGAATTCCGCTTGTAATAAACCCGACCGACGTATCTTTATATTCCGCCTGGTTTACAAAAAAGCCGCCGCCGTCTTCGGACATGGCTTCCATACGTTTTTCCACATACACATGCCTTCCCTTTGCCATTCCCGGCATCATCACAAATTTACCGATGTTTCTCTCATAAGGCTTGTCAGGAACTTCCTGTCTTTCCTCCAGCGTAACCATTCCCTGGGAATGGGATAATCTGGTCGTCGTCCTCACAATCACCGGCGTATCATATTTTTCGCTCATCTCGAACGCAAATTTCATAAAATCCTTGGCTTCCTGGCTGTCCGAAGGCTCTAAGACCGGCACCTGAGCCGCCCTCGCCACGCACCTTGTATCCTGTTCATTCTGTGAGCTGTAAAGCCCCGGATCATCGGCTGCCACAAGCACAAGCCCTCTGCCCACTCCCGTATAGGAAGCCGTATATAGCGGATCGCTCGCCACATTGACCCCTACGTGCTTCATGGACGCCATTGCCCTGACGCCGCTGATGGAAGCTCCAATCGCTACCTCCATCGCTACTTTTTCATTCGGCGACCATTCCGCATATATCTCATCATATTTTACAATACTTTCACTGATTTCCGTACTCGGCGTGCCCGGATAAGCTGCGGAAACCTTCACTCCGGCTTCATATGCCCCCCGCGCAATCG
>ERZ808035.800-NODE-800-length-22442-cov-8.120590_pt1 | contig 22442 bp, 19 predicted proteins | sample MGYA00380189_ERZ808035 | MGnify/ENA primary metagenome ERZ808035 (study PRJEB31490, sample SAMN06133407) | mouse gut metagenome | isolation source: M5_1 | host: mice | place: China: Chengdu | collected 2015-05 ...
CTTAGCGCGGAGATGAACCCAGGAAGGGTTCCCTGCGCGATTGAAATCAGGGATTTTCAGAACTTTTTAAAGTTGTGGAAATCCCGCTCAGCTTGTCGAAAATACTTTTTCGACAAGCTGAGCGGACGTTTCCAACGGAAACGTCCGCTCTTTGTAATTGGGGAGAGCCGTCCCGGGGAGGCCGGTCAGATTTCGGTGATGTCGATGGGGCGAAGGTCTGCGCTGCGGCCCTGGGCCCGCACGGTGAGCATGGCCCGGGCGGTGTCCAGTGCCGTGACGCAGGGGACGGAGTGCTCCACCGCCGAACGGCGGATGCGGAATCCGTCGGTGTCATGGCGGCGGCCCCGGGTGGGGGTGTCGATGACCAGGTCCACGGAGCCGGAGGCGATCATGTCCAGAATGTTGGGGTGGGCCTCGGATACCCGCGATACCTTGCGGGCGGGCACGCCTGCGGCGCGCAGGGCGTCGCAGGTGCCGGGAGTGGCCAGGATCTCAATGTCCATCTCCGCAAAGCCCCGGGCGATGTCCACAATCTCGCCCTTGTCCTCGTCCCGGACGGTGACGATGATCCGGCCGCCCCGCTTGGGAACCTTCATTCCCGCGCCCTTGAAGGCCTTCAGCAGCGCCTGGGGGAAGGATTCCGCCAGCCCCAGGCACTCGCCGGTGGACTTCATCTCGGGGCCCAGGCCGGTGTCCACATCGGTGAGTTTTTCAAAGGAGAAGACCGGCATTTTCACGGCGAAATAGTCCGCCTCCCGGTAGATTCCGGCGCCATAGCCCATGTCCCGCAGCCTGCCGCCCAGCATTACCCGGGTGGCCAGGTCGATGATGGGCACGCCTGTGACCTTGGAGATATAGGGAATGGTGCGGGAGGAGCGGGGGTTGACCTCGATGACATAGACCTCGCCGCTGTAGATGATGAACTGGATGTTCACCAGGCCGATGACCCCTAGGACCCTGGCCAGGTCCCGGGTGTAGCGGAAGATAGTCTGCCTGTGCCGCTCCTCAATGTGCATGGGGGGATAGACGGAGATGGAGTCCCCGGAGTGGACGCCGGCTCGCTCGATATGCTCCATGATGCCGGGGATCAGCAGGTCCTCGCCGTCAAAGACACCGTCCACCTCCACCTCCCGGCCGCAGAGGTACTTGTCCACCAGGATGGGGTGCTCCTGTTCCACCTGGTTGATGATGCGCATGAACTCGGTGATATTTCGGTCGTTGTAGGCGATCTCCATGCCCTGGCCGCCCAGCACGTAGGAGGGGCGCACCAGCACCGGATAGCCCACCTCCCGGGCGGCTGCCAGGGCCTCCTCGGTGGTGTAGACCGTTTTGCCCTGGGCCCGGGGAATGCCGCACTGCTGTAAAATCTCGTCAAACCGCTCCCGGTCCTCGGCGGCGTCCACGCCGTCGGCGGGGGTGCCCAGGATGGGCACGCCCATGTCGGTGAGGGCCTGGGTGAGCTTGATGGCGGTCTGCCCGCCGAACTGCACCACCGCCCCCCAGGGCCGCTCCTGTTCCACCACGGCCTCCACGTCCTCGGCGGTGAGGGGCTCGAAGTAGAGCTTGTCCGCCACGTCAAAATCGGTGGAGACGGTCTCCGGGTTGTTGTTGATGATGATGGTCTCGCAGCCCAATCGTTTCAGGGCCCACACGGAGTGGACGGAGCAGTAGTCGAACTCAATGCCCTGGCCGATGCGGATGGGGCCGGAGCCCAGCACCAGCACCTTCCGCCGTTCCTGCGGCGCTCCGGTGCGGTGGGGGGCCTGGGTGGAGGCGGCCAGCCATGGGGCCGTCGGGATACCCGGGGCCACCCGCCCCACTTCCGGCAGGCACAGGGGCTGGTTTGCCTCGTTCTCCCCGTCATAGGTGGAGTAATAATAGGGGGTCTGGGCCTCGAACTCCGCGGCGCAGGTGTCCACCATCTTGAAGGCGGGCCGGATGCCGAAGGACTCCCGCAGGGCCTTGATCTCCTTCCTCTCTTTGCCGGCGAGGGCGGCGATCCAGGCGTCGGGGAAGCCCATCTCCTTGGCGGTACGGAGGGTGTCCTCATCCAGATGGCCGTGGTCCAGGCGGCTCTCCATGTCCACGATGTTCTTGAAGCGGTCCAGGAACCACAGGTCGTATTTTGTGATGGAGTTGATTTTCTCCGGAGAGAAGCCCCGGCGCAGCGCCTCCGCCACCACGAAGAGCCGCTGGTCGTCGATGTTTACCAGCCGGTCCTCGATGTCCTCGGTGTACAAATCCCCCAGACCGGACAGACGCAGGGACTTCACCGGCAGCTCCAGGGAGCGGATGGCCTTCATCAGCGCCCCCTCGAAGGAGTTGCCGATGGCCATGACCTCGCCGGTGGCCTTCATCTGGGTGCCCAGGGTCCGGCTGGCGGTGGTGAACTTGTCAAAGGGCAGCCGGGGGAGCTTCAGCACGCAGTAGTCCAGCGTGGGCTCGAAACAGGCGGTGGTCTTGCCGGTGACGGCGTTGGGGATCTCGTCCAGGGTGTAGCCCAGGGCAATCTTGGCCGCCACCTTGGCGATGGGGTAGCCCGTGGCCTTGGAGGCCAGGGCGGAGGAGCGGCTCACCCGGGGGTTGACCTCAATGACCGCGTACTCGAAGCTCTCGGGGTTCAGGGCGAACTGGCAGTTGCACCCGCCCTCGATCTCCAGGGCGGAGATGATGTCCAGGGCGGCGGTGCGGAGCATCTGGTACTCCCGGTTGGCCAGGGTCTGGGTGGGGGCCACCACGATGGAGTCCCCGGTGTGGACGCCTACGGGGTCGATGTTCTCCATGGAGCAGATCTGAATGACGTTGCCGGCGGAGTCCCGCATGACCTCGAACTCAATTTCTTTCCAGCCGGCGATGCACCGCTCGATGAGCACCTGTCCCACCCGGCTGAGCTGGATGCCCCGTCCGGCGATCTCCCGGAGGGAGGGCTCGTCGTAGGCGATGCCGCCGCCGGTGCCCCCCAGGGTGTAGGCCGGGCGGACAATCACCGGGTAGCCGATGGAGGCGGCAAAGCGGACCGCGGCCTCCACGCTCTCCACCACGTCGCTGGTGACGCAGGGCTGGCCGATGGACTCCATGGCGTCCTTGAAGCCCTGGCGGTCCTCCGCCTTGCGGATGGACTCCGGAGAGGTGCCCAGCAGCCGCACGCCGTACTTCTTCAAAATGCCCTGCTCGTGGAGGTTCATGGCCAGGTTCAGCCCCGTCTGGCCCCCCAGGGTGGGGAGGATGGAGTCGGGCCGCTCCATCTGGATGACCTGTTCCACCGACGCCAAATTCAGCGGCTCGATGTACACGTGGTCGGCGATGTCCTTGTCGGTCATGATGGTGGCGGGGTTGGAGTTCACCAGCACCACCTCCACGCCCTCCTCCTTCAGTGCACGGCAGGCCTGGGTGCCGGCGTAGTCGAACTCCGCCGCCTGGCCGATGACGATGGGGCCGGAGCCCAGCACCAGCACCTTTTGTATGGCCGGATTTTTCGGCATTACCGTGCGCCTCCCTTCCTCCGGCCCGCGGGATGGGCCATCATGTCCACAAAGCGGTCAAACAGGGATTCCGTATCCCGGGGGCCGGGGGACGCCTCCGGGTGGAACTGGACGGTGAAGCAGTCCGGCCGTTTGTACCGCAGGCCCTCCACGCTGCCCTCGTTGACGTTGACATGGGAGATCTCCGCCACGGCCGGATCCACACTGCTCCGGGTCACTACATAGCCGTGGTTCTGGCTGGTGATAAAGGCCCGGCCGGTGGCCACGTCCCGGACGGGGTGGTTGCCCCCGCGGTGGCCGAAGGTCATCTTCCGGGTATGGGCTCCGGTGGCCAGGGCCAGCAGCTGGTGACCCAGACATACGGCAAAAAGGGGGAGATCGCTGTCATACAGGGCGCGGACCTCCCGGATAATCTCCGTGTTATCCGCCGGATCCCCGGGCCCGTTGGAGAGCATCACCCCGTCGAAGCCGCCCTCCAGGATGGTGCGGGCGGGGGTGTGGGCGGGGTAGACCGTCACCTGGCAGCCCCGGTTCTGGAGGCAGCGGATCATATTTTCCTTGACACCGTAGTCCATCAGCGCTACCCGCAGGCGCTGCTCCCCGGCGGCGGGGCAGACTTGGGGGGTGCGGCGGGTGACCATTTCCACGGTGCCCTGTACCCGGTAGGCCCGGATGCGGGCCAGACAGTCCTCTATATGAAAATGCTCCGCACAGGTGATCATGCCGTTCATGGTCCCCTCGCTGCGGAGTATGCGGGTCAGCGCGCGGGTGTCCACGCCCTCGATCCCGGTGATATTGTATTGTTTTAAATAGGAGTCCAGATTGTCCTCGCAGCGGAAATTGCTGCCGCGCCGGGCCAGGTGCCGGACGATCAGCGCCGAGGCCCAGGGCCGCCGGGACTCGCTGTCCTCGTGGTTGACGCCGTAGTTGCCGATGAGGGGATAGCTCATCACAATGCCCTGTCCCGCATAGGAGGGGTCGGTCAAAATCTCCTGGTAGCCCGTCATGGAGGTGTTGAACACCATCTCGCACACACAGTCCGCCGCCGCGCCGATGCTCTGCCCGCGGAAGGTGCTGCCGTTGGCCAGAATTAAGGTTGCCTTCATCAGTAATATCACGCCTTTCTCTTCCCTTTGTCTGCGTTCCGTCTGATTTTAACCCAAATTCTCCTGACTGGCAACCTCATTTCATTCGGTTTTTGGAAAAGCGGAAAAAACTGTGGATTTGGACAAAATAAGGGGCAGGGGATGCGGAGGATACGGGCAATGCGACCCATAGGCGGCAGCCTGCGGAGGCGGGCGCGGGGCGCGGGCCGTTCCGCCGGCCGCCCGGAGAGGGAAACCTCACCGGGCACAGGACGAAGTGGCTGCAAAACTGGATAAATTGTACAAAACAGACGGGCCGCTTTTTCCCGATTCTCCGAATTTAGAGAAATCGCTCAATTTTTCCTTGCATCCGGCGGTTTCTTGCTGTATGATAACAGCAATGGTGGAAACGTTACCAGTAACGTTTCCAGAACAGGACGCAGCCCATCTTAAATCAAACAGGAGGAACATGAAATGAAGAAGAGACTCTTGACCCTGGCTCTGTGCGGCGCCATGGCGCTGTCCCTGGCCGCCTGCGGCGGAAACAGCGGCAGCGGCACCAGCGCTCCCGCCGACAGCGGCAGCAGCACCGGCTCCGGCGACAATGCCGCCGCCGGCTCCGTGTACTACCTGAACTTCAAGCCCGAGCAGGACGGCGACTGGCAGAAGCTGGCCCAGGCCTACACCGCCGAGACCGGCGTGGAGGTGAAGGTCCAGACCGCCGCCTCCGGCCAGTACGAGGCCACCCTTATGAGCGAGCTGGCCAAGACCGAGGCCCCCACGCTGTTCCAGGTCAACGGACCGGTGGGCCTTGCCAAGTGGAAGGACTACTGCTATGACATGTCCGGCTCCGCCTTCTACGGCGAGCTCACCAGCGACGACTTCGCCCTCAAAGAAGGCAATGCCGTGCTGGGCATCGCGTACGTGTACGAGGGCTACGGCATCATTGTCAACACCGGCCTGCTGGAGAAGGCCGGCCACTCCCTGGACGAGATCAAGGACTTTGCCTCTTTGAAGGCCGTGGCCGAGGACATCACCGCCCGCTCCGGCGAGCTGGGCTTCTCCGCCTTCACCTCCGCCGGCATGGACGGCTCCTCCGACTGGCGTTTCAAGACCCACCTGGCAAACCTCCCCCTGTACTATGAGTATCAGGACGAGGGCTACGGCAACGCCACCGCCCCCGCCATCAAGGGCACCTATCTGGACAACTACCGCAACGTGTGGGATCTGTACGTGAACAACTGCACCTGCGCGCCCACCCTGCTCTCCGCCAAGACCGGCGACGACTCCATCGCGGAGTTTGTCACCGAGCAGGCCGTGTTCTATCAGAACGGCACCTGGGCCTACAACGACGTCTCCGACATCGGCGACGAAAATCTGGGCCTGCTGCCCATCTATATCGGCGTGAGCGGCGAGGAGAACCAGGGCGTGTGCACCGGCACCGAGAACTACTGGTGCGTCAACGGCAAGGCCGACCCCGCCGACATCCAGGCCACGCTGGACTTCATGTACTGGTGCGTCACCTCCGAGGCCGGCACCTCCGCCATGGCCGACGGCATGGGCTTTGTCTGCCCATTCAAGAGCGCCAAGCCCACCGCCAACCAGCTCAACAACCTGATGAACGACATCGTGGCCAGCGGCAAGTTCTCCGTGGCCTGGACCTTCAACTATATCCCCTCTGAGGAGTGGAAGAACGTGGTTGGCTCCGCCCTGACCACCTACGCCGCCGACCAGACCGACGCCAACTGGGCCACCGTGGTCAGCGCCTTTGTGGACGGCTGGGCCAGCGAGGCCGCCGCGGCCGCCAAGCTGTCGTAAAATTCCCCAAACTCCATCTGTGTTCACCCGGAGCGGGCGGGAGTGCCCGCCCGCTCCGGTCATACTCTGAGATTTTATGATCAAGGAGGCTCTCTAAGCCATGGAAAAATCCATCAGGCGCTATTTCCCAGTCTTTCTGGGCCCCACCTTTCTGGCGTTTATCATCGGCTTTATCGTTCCCTTTATCATGGGGCTGTACCTCTCTCTTTGTGATTTCCGCACGGTGACGGACGCCAAATTCGTGGGCCTTTCCAACTTTGCCAGGGCCTTTCAGGACCCGGAGTTTCTCCACGCCTTCCTCTTTACCTCCGCCTTTACCGTGGTGACGGTGATCCTGATCAACGTCATCGCCTTCGCGGTGGCCATGGTGCTGACCCAGAACGTCCCCGGCACCAATATCTTCCGGACTACCTTCTTCATGCCCAACCTCATCGGCGGCATCGTGCTGGGCTACATCTGGCAGCTGATCTTCAACGGCGTCCTGGCCCGGTACGACCTGGCGCTGAAGATCAGCGCCAAGTACGGCTTCTGGGGCCTTGTGATCGTGCTGTGCTGGCAGCAGATCGGCTACATGATGATCATCTACATCGCCGGTCTCCAGTCCATCCCCGGGGATTTGAACGAGGCCGCCCAGATCGACGGCGCCAACGGCTGGCAGCGGCTGTGGAACGTGACCATCCCCAACATGATGCCCTCCATCACCATCTGCACGTTCCTGACGCTGACCAACGGCTTCAAGCTCTTTGACCAGAACCTGTCCCTCACCGCCGGCGAGCCCATGAAGCAGACCGAGGGACTGGCCCTGAACATCTTCAACACGTTCTACACCCGCGTGGGCTGGCAGGGCGTGGGCCAGGCCAAGGCCGTGGTGTTCTTCATTCTCGTGGTGGGGCTGGGACTGCTCCAGCTGCGGATGACCCGCTCCAAGGAGGTGCAGCAGTGATGAAAGCGAAAAGAAAGGGCTGGATCGCCACGGCGATTCTCACCATCGTGGCGGTCTTCTACGTCTCACCCCTCTTCATCGTGCTGATGAACTCCTTTAAGAAAAAGGCCTTCATCAACCTGGAGCCCTTCAAGCTGCCCAGTGAAAAGACCTGGATCGGCGGGGAGAACTACGCCAATGCCATCAACGACTACGGATTTTTGAAGGCCGTGCTGTGGACGCTGGTCATCACCGTGGGCTCCGTGGTGGTGATTCTGGTCTGCACGTCCATGTTCGCCTGGTTCATCACCCGGGTGAACAACCGGGCCACCAGGTCGCTGTACACCCTGTGCGTGTTCTCCATGGTGGTGCCCTTCCAGATGGTGATGTTCACCCTCTCCCTTGTCACCGACCGGCTGCGGCTGAACACCCCCTGGGGCCTCGTCATCATCTATCTGGGCTTCGGCGCGGGCCTTGCGGTATTCATGTTCTGCGGGTTCGTCAAGTCCATTCCCATCGAGATCGAGGAGGCGGCCATGATCGACGGCTGCTCGCCTCTTCGGACCTTCTTCTCCGTGGTGCTGCCCATCATGAAGCCCACCTATATCTCCGTGGGCATCCTGGAGACCATGTGGATCTGGAACGACTTTTTGCTGCCCTACCTGACGCTGGACCTCAACAAGTTCAGCACCATCTCCATCGTCATCCAGCGGATGCAGGGCTCCTACGGCCGGGTGGACATGGGCGCCATCATGGCTTCGCTGGTGCTGGCGGTGATCCCCATCATCATCTTCTATCTCAGCTGCCAGAAGTACATCATCAAGGGCGTGGCGGCAGGCGCCGTCAAGGGATAAGACTTGCCTTTTTGCCGCCGATATGCTATCATAAACGGTCGAATCACAGGGGGAGGGAGGATGCTGCGTGACCATCAAGGATATTGCCCGGCTGTCCGGGTGTGGTGTGGCCACCGTGTCCCGGGTGCTGAACCAGCACCCCGACGTCAGTGAGGAGACCAGGCGGAAGGTGCTGGCGGTAATTGAGGAGTGCGGTTTTCAGCCCAACAACAACGCCAAGCATTTGAAGCAGCAGGGGGGAAGCGGCATCACCATCCTGGTAAAGGGCACCCAGAACATGCTCTTTGCCGACCTGGTGGAGCGGGTGCAGACACTGCTGCAGGACAACGGCCGGGAGGCCGTGGTCTACTATCTGGACGAGGACGCCGACGAGGTGGGCTACGCCCTCCGGCTGTGCCGGGAGCGCAAGCCCATGGGCATCCTGTTCCTGGGCGGCGACGTGGAGATGTTCGGGTCGGAGTTCTACGGCATCAGCGTGCCCTGTGTGCTGCTGACCAACACCGCCGCGGAGCTGGGGTTTGAGAACCTCTCCTCCCTCACCACCGACGACGGCGAGGCCGCCGCCCAGGTCATTGATTTCCTGGCGGAGCGGGGTCATCGGTGCATCGGGATTCTGGGCGGCAATTGGGCCTGTTCACAGATCAGCTGCCGCCGTTTGAAGGGGTGTGAGAGAACCTTTGCCCGGCTGGGCCTGCCCTTCGACCAGGACCGCCAGTGCGAGCCCTGCCGCTACTCCATGGGAGAGGCCTATGCCGCCACACTGCGGCTGCTGGATCGCTGCCCGGAGCTCACGGCCATTTTCGCACTGAGCGACGTGATGGCCATGGGCACTGTCCGGGCGCTGCGGGATCTGGGCAAACGGGTGCCGGAGGACATCTCCGTGGTGGGCTTTGACGGCATCTCCATGGCCCGGTACTCTGTGCCCCGTCTGACCACCGTCCGCCAGGATACCCAGCGGCTGGCGGAGCGGGGAGTGGATATCCTGCTCCACAACATCGAGCGGAAGAACCGCCCCGTCCACGAGGTGGTGCCCTTTCAGCTGATTCCGGGCGAGAGCGTCGCCCGGCTGGGCGGGGGGCCGCCTGGAATTTGATTCTATATTGAGAAAGGGGATTCCAACGTGAGAAGAGCCGGAATCCTGATGCCCATATCCGCCCTGCCGTCCCCCTATGGGATAGGGACGCTGGGGGCCGCGGCCCGGGAATTTGTGGACTTCCTGGCCGCCGGGGGACAGTCCTGCTGGCAGATTTTGCCGGTGTGCCCCACCAGCTTTGGGGACTCCCCCTACCAGTCCTTTTCCTCCTACGCGGGAAATCCCTATTTTATCGACCTGGAGGACCTGGCGGCGGAGGGACTGCTGGAGAGCGGGGAGTTCCGGGACCTGAACTGGGGAGATGACCCCCGGCGCGTGGACTACGGGCTGCTGTATAAGACCCGCTATCCCGTGCTGAGAAAGGCCTGCGGCCGCCTGCTGGAAAGAGAGCTGCCGGACTTTGCCCGGTTTTGCCGGGAGCACGGGGACTGGCTGGAGGACTACGCCCTGTTTATGGCTCTGAAGGAAAAACACGGCGGTGTGTCCTGGTTTCAATGGCCGGAGGAGGAGCGTCTCCGGCGTCCTGCGGCGCTGGACGCCGCCCGGGAGGAGCTGGCGGGAGAGACCGCCTTTTGGCGGGCGGTGCAGTATCTGTTTTTCCGTCAGTGGCGGGAGCTGAAAGAGTACGCCGGCGGCAGGGGCATCTCCATCATCGGAGATCTGCCCATCTACGTCTCCGGCGACAGCGCCGACGTGTGGTCCCACCCGGAGCAGTTCCAGCTGGACGGGGAGGGCCGGCCCACCGAGGTGGCGGGCTGCCCGCCGGACGGCTTCTCCGCCGACGGCCAGCTGTGGGGGAACCCCCTCTTTGACTGGGAGAGGATGGAGGCCGACGGCTACCGGTGGTGGATTCGCCGCATTGCCTTCCAGTTCCGCATCTATGACACGCTGCGCATCGACCACTTCCGCGGATTTGACGCCTATTACGCCGTTCCCTTTGGGGAGACCTCGGCCCGGAACGGCCGCTGGCGGCCAGGCCCCGGCATTCGCTTTTTTGAGGCGGTGGAACGGGCCCTGGGCCCCCGGGACATTATCGCCGAGGATCTGGGCTTCCTCACCGACTCGGTGCGCAGGCTGCTGGCGGAGACGGGCTACCCGGGGATGAAGGTGCTGGAGTTTGCCTTCGACAGCCGGGACACCGGAGGGGGATACCTGCCCCACTGCTATACGCCCCACTGCGTGGCCTACACCGGCACCCACGACAACGACACCATTCGGGGCTGGATGTCCTCCGCCCCGGCGGAGGACGCGGCGCTGGCCAGGGCCTACCTTCGGCTGAACGAGGAGGAGGGCTTCCACTGGGGCATGATGCGCTCCGCCTGGGCGTCGGTTGCGGAACTGGCGGTGATGCAGTTTCAGGACCTGCTGGGCCTGGGCAGCGAGGCCCGGATGAACATCCCCTCCACCCTGGGGGGAAACAACTGGCGCTGGCGGACGGCGCCGGGGACATACGGCGAAGAACTGGCCCGCCGGCTGCGGCGGGAGATGGAGATTTACCAGCGGCTGCCGCGGTAAATTCGAGAAGACGCCCCGATTTTCAGAACCCGTTCTGAAAATCGGGGCGTTCCGCGCCCCAAGACCCGGGGAGGAAGGTTGTTTTTTTAGTTGACGGGGTGAGGTGATTGGCAGTATAATAACATGATTTATTATGCGAATTTCCTCCCTTCTCCTGCGGGGCGGAACGGCGGATGGAAAAAGAGAGGGACATTATGTGGATTGCGGACAAGTGGCGGGATTATGAGCTGCTGGACTGCGGCGGCGGTGAGCGCCTGGAGCGATGGGACAGCCGGGTTCTGGTGCGGCCGGATCCCCAGGCCATCTGGGAGACGCCCCGGAGACACCCCGCCTGGAAGCGGGCGGACGGACGGTATCTCCGCTCCAGCACCGGCGGCGGGCACTGGGAGAAAAACGCCCTGCCGGAGAACTGGAAGATTCACTATGGGGATCTTACCTTTCAGGTAAAACCCATGAATTTTAAGCATACCGGCCTCTTTCCGGAACAGGCGGCCAACTGGGATTTTGTCACGGACAGGATCAGGAGTGCCGGGCGGCCCGTGCGGGTGCTGAACCTCTTTGCCTATACCGGCGGAGCGACGGCGGCCTGCGCCAGGGCCGGGGCCAGCGTGTGCCACGTGGACGCGGCAAAGGGCATGGTGGCCTGGGCGAAGGAGAATGCAAAGCTCTCCGGGCTGGAGGAGGCCCCCATCCGCTGGATCGTGGACGACTGCGCCAAATTTGTGGAGCGGGAGATCCGCCGGGGGCGGCAGTACGACGCCATCATCATGGATCCGCCCAGCTATGGGAGAGGGCCCGGCGGCGAGGTGTGGAAGCTGGAGGAGAATCTGTACCCCTTTGTGAAGCTGTGTACCGGGGTGCTGTCGGAGAGACCCCTGTTTGTGCTCATCAACTCCTACACCACGGGTTTGGCCCCGTCGGTGCTGGGATATCTTCTGAACATTCTGGTGACGGAGAAATACGGCGGGAAGTGCAGCTGGGACGAGCTGGGCCTGCCTGTGACGGAGACCGGGCTGGCCCTGCCCTGCGGGGCCACGGGGCGGTGGTTCAGCGAGTGATGGCACGTACGCTGGCATATCTTCTGACTATGGCCTGCGGCGCGTTTCCGGCGCTGGCGTCCTTTGCGGCCCTTACCCCGCTGCGCAGGCGCCGGCTGCGGGAGAGGCGGCTGGCGAGTCCCGGCCCCAGGGAGGGGGCGCTGGCCCTGTTCTGGATGTTCTGCGGCGGTATGGCCATGGTGACGCTGACGCCCCGCTGGGTGGTCTGGTCATTGGCGGACTGTGCCCATGGCTGCGGCTGGAACGCCGGCGGATATGCGTTTTTTCAAATGGGGACGGTCAACTTGGTTCCCCTCCGCACCCTCCGGTTTGACCTCTATATTTTGGCCGGGAACGTCCTCCTGTTTGTCCCTCTGGGATTTTTGGCCGCTCTGCTCTGGCGGGGGTATACCTGGCGGCGGGCGGCGGTTACGGGCATGTCTGTCACGGGGCTGGTTGAGTGCTGGCAGCTGTGCGTGGGCCGGGCTTTTGACATCGACGATATTCTTTTTAACACCTTGGGCGTCCTCTGCGGCTTTTGGCTCTGGCTGCTGCTGAGGCGGCTGGCCCCGGGGATGACGGGAAAATTCCACGTCTATGGAGATGAGGAGGCAACATGAGTGAGATAATCCGGACGGAACGCCTTCGCTTTGCCTATCCCGCAGATGAGGGCGGAGAGCCGGTGTTTGCCCTGCGGGGCGTGGATCTGACAATTGAGAAGGGCAGCTTTGTGGTGGTGCTGGGGCACAACGGCTCCGGCAAGTCCACGCTGGCCAAGACCTTTAACGCCGTACTGCTGCCTGCCGGCGGGAAGGTGTACGTAGAGGGGATGGATACCCTGGATGAGCAGCTTCTGCTGGCAATCCGCCAGCGGGTGGGCATGGTGTTCCAGAACCCGGATAACCAGATTGTGGCCAATGTGGTGGAGGAGGATGTGGCTTTCGCCCCGGAGAATCTGGGGGTGCCCTCTGAGGAGATCCGTCGGCGGGTGGACGGGGCCCTGCGCGCTGTGGGGATGGATGAGTTTGTGCGCCATGCGCCCCACCTTCTCTCCGGCGGCCAGAAGCAGCGGATTGCCATTGCCGGCGTGCTGGCGATGGAGCCGGAGTGCATCGTTCTGGACGAGGCGACTGCGATGCTGGATCCCGTTGGACGGCAGGAGGTGCTGTCCACGGTTCACCGGCTGAACCGGGAGAAGGGGATTACGGTGGTGCTCATCACCCACCATATGAATGAGGCGGAGGAGGCGGACCGGGTGATCGTCATGGATGACGGGGAGGTCGCCATGGACGGGAGGCCGGCGGAAATTTTCACCCGGATATCCGATCTGCGCCACATGGGGCTGACCGTGCCGGACACCGTGGATCTGCTGGACCGCCTGCGGCGGGACGGCCTGGATGTCCCCCTGGACGCGCTGACGGTGGAGGCCTGCGCGGAGGCTATCGCGGGGGCTATCGCGGGGGCAATGACGTGATCGGAGGAGCAAGAGGATTGGAACCTATCCTGCAAGTGAAAAACCTGACGCACACTTACGGCATCGGTACGCCCTTTCAGCGCAGTGCGGTGGAGGACATGAGCTTTGACGTCCAGCCGGGGGAGTTCCTGGGGATTATCGGCCATACCGGGTCCGGGAAGTCCACACTGATCCAGCATCTGAACGGGCTGCTGAGACCCACCTCCGGCCAGGTTCTGCTGGGCGGGCGGGATATCTGGGCCGAGCCGAAGAAAATCCGGGAGGTGCGTTTTCAGGTGGGACTGGTGTTCCAGTACCCGGAGTACCAGCTGTTTGAGGAGACGGTCTATAAGGACATCGCCTTCGGCCCCGCCAACCAGGGGAAGAGCGGGGAGGAGCTGGACCGCTGTATCCGGGAGGCCGCACGTTTGGCCGGAGTTCGGGACGACCAGCTGGAAAAGTCCCCCTTTGAGCTCTCCGGCGGGGAGAAGCGGCGGGTGGCCCTGGCGGGGGTGCTGGCCATGGAGCCGGAGGTGCTGGTGCTGGACGAGCCCACGGCCGGTCTGGATCCGGCGGGCCGGGAGAACCTGATGGCCAATATACGGGACTTTCACCGAAATCGCCGCACCACGGTGATTCTGGTGAGCCACAGCATGGATGAGATCGCCCGGAATGTGGACCGCATTCTGGTGCTGAAGTCCGCCCATGTGCTGATGAGCGGCACTCCGGCGGAGGTATTTGCCCGGGCGGATGCGCTGATGAGCGCCGGGCTGGATGTGCCCCGGGTGACGAGGGTGGCTCTGGCGCTGAGGGACCGGGGATTGGACGTGGATCCGGCGGTGTATACCGTGGAGGCCCTGGAGCGGCAGCTGCTGGCGCTGCGGAAGGGAGGCGCCCCATGCTGAAGGATATTACCCTGGGCCAGTTTTTCCCGGGTGACACCGTGGCCCACAAGCTGGATCCCCGGACCAAGATCCTGTTGGTGCTCCTCTATATTATCGCCCTGTTCTGCGCCAAAAACGCGGTGAGCTACGGTGTTCTTGCTCTGACGCTGGCCGTCTGTGTCCGCATCTCCGGGGTGGGGGTGAAGGCGCTGGTGCGGGGGCTCAAGCCGGTGCTGTTTATCATCATCTTTACCGGACTTCTGAATCTGTTCTTTACCCCCGGCACCAGGAATCTGGTGGAATGGGGGCCGGTCCATATCTCGGATACGGGCCTCCACAATGCCGTTTTTATGGTGCTGCGGATTATGCTGCTGATTATGGGTACGTTTTTGATGACCTATACCACCAGCCCCATCAGCCTTACCGACGGGCTGGAGCGGCTGCTGAACGGCCTTAAGCGGTTCCGGGCGCCGGTGCATGAGCTGGCCATGATGATGTCCATTGCCCTGCGGTTCATCCCGACTCTAATTGAGGAGACAGACAAGATCATGTCTGCGCAGAAGGCCCGGGGCGCGGATTTTGAGGGAGGGAATCTGATTCAGAAGGCAAAGGCCCTGGTTCCCGTCCTGGTGCCGCTTTTCATCAGCGCCTTCCGCCGGGCGGACGAGCTGGCCACGGCTATGGAGTGCCGGTGCTACCACGGCGGAGAGGGGCGGACCAAGCTCCATGTGCTGCAATATGAGCGGCGGGACTACGCGGCGCTGACGCTGGGTGTTTTGATTTTGGCAGGTGTGATCGCACTGGGGCGGTTCGGGCTCTGAGAGCCCGATTGCGGATGCAGGCCGTCCCGCCTCCGGAGGAGCGGGCGCCTGTCGGTTCAGCACGGGAATAAAGGAGTTCTCTATGCGCAATATCGCCTTAAAACTCATGTACAACGGCACAGCCTACCACGGCTGGCAGGTGCAAAAAAACGCAGTCTCCGTCTGTGAGACGCTGCAAAGGGCCCTGGAGAGGATCACCGGGGCCCCGGTGCACCTCACCGGCTGCGGACGGACGGACGCCGGTGTCCACGCCGAGCACTATATCGCCAATTTCCACACGGACAGCCGCATTCCCGTTGACCGCGTGCCCTTTGCCGTCAACACCCATACGCCGGAGGATATCGCGGTGAAGGAGGCCTACGAGGTGGAGGCGGGCTTCAACGCCATCGGCTCCTGCATGAAGAAGGAGTATACCTACCGCATCTACAACTCCCAGTTCAAGAACCCTTTTTATGTCAACCGGGCCTACTTCTACCCCAAGCGCCTGGATGAGGAGTACCTGAACCGGGCGGCGGGGATGTTTGTGGGGACTCACGATTTCCGGGCGGTGCGCAGTGTGGGCACAGAGACAAGATCCACCGTCCGCACCATTTATTACTGCGGCGTATCCCGAAGCGGGGACCTTTTGGAATTGAAGGTCTGCGCCAACGGTTTTCTGTATAACATGGTACGGGCCATCACCGGCACCGTGCTCTATGCGGCGGAGGGGAAATTCCTCCCGGAGGACATCCCCGCCATTCTGGAGAGCGGCGACCGGACCCTGGCAGGGCCTACGGTGCCGCCGGGGGGACTGTATCTCACGAAACTTTGGTATGAGGATGAACGGCTCAATGGGAAATAGGACGAAGGACATCTGGAACGATGACGACGGCGCGGGCAAGGAGGAAAAGCGCTCCGGCCCTGTCCGGCGGTTTTTCACTTTTTTCCTGGCTCTGGCATTGGTTCTGGGGGTGGTATTGGCGGCGGCTTACCGGGATGGCACCGGCTTTGACGTGCTGCGGCGCTATCTCAATTACGGCGGCTCCGCCAGCTCCGGGGAGGAGCGGTACCGCTACGACGCGTCCTCCGCCAACCGCTATGCGCTTTTGGGGAATCAGCTGGTGGTACTGTCGGATACCTCTTTGCACCTTTTGGATAAAGACGGCGGGGAGACCTGGTCTACCCAGGTGAAGATGACGGCTCCGGCCCTGAGCCAGGGCGGAGGCCGGGCGGCAGCCTATGATATCGGCGGCAGGTCGCTGTACGTTCTGGATAAGACCGGCGAGATCTTTCACATGGAGACGGAGGAGGATGAGCCCCTGATTTCCGCCACGCTGAACGGCCGGGGAATGCTGGCGGTGACGACGGAGCGGCGGAACGCCAAGGGCGCCGTCTCCGTCTACAACGAAAACATGCAGCAGGTCTGCGCCTTCACATCCGGAGAGCGATTTGTGGCGGACGCCCGGGTCAGTGATGACGGGGATGTTCTGGCGGCAGTTCGGCTGGGGCAGGAGAACGGCGTGTTTGTCAGCAATGTGGTGCTCTACGACCTGCGGGAGCCGGGGGAGAAAAAGCCGTTTGCGGAATACAGCGTGCCGGACGGACTGGTGCTGTCTGTGGGAGAGCAGTCTGAAAAGCTGGTGACGGTGACGGACACCTGCGTCTCCTACGCCACCCACTCCGGTAAGGTGGAGGCCAGCTACGGCTATGGCGGCGCCTACCTGCGGAATTACAGCCTGGGAGACAGCTTCACGGCCCTTTTGCTGAACCGCTATCAGGCCGGCAACGTGGGACGGCTGGTCACTGTGGATGCGGACGGCGGGGAGCTGGGCACCCTGGAGATCCATGAGGAGGTACGGGGCCTTTCGGCGGCAGGCCGGTATCTGGCGGTACTGTACACGGACCGGCTGGTGGTGTATAATCAGGACTTGCAGGTATACGCCTCCCTGCGGGGCATCGGCAGCGTCTCCTCTGTTTTGATGCGGGCGGATGGATCGGCCCTGCTGATGTCGACAGAGTCCGCCAGCCAGTTCCTCCCGTGAGCGGGCGGTGAGCTTCCCGCTGTGTTCGGACCGGGGCGGCGGTTTGGAAATCCACGGCGTTTTTTCGCCTTTTTGACGTTCTGGCAGGGGGATACCGGTCAGTCCGTGTGCGGGGATTTCATGAGGCCTTCCTCAGGAACCAAAAATTTGCGGTGAGTTCACAAAACGTTTACAGCGTGAAAGGTAGGAAAACGTGACGACACCTGTTATAATAGACATCATTGCGGCGGCAGTTCTGATTGGCTTTACAGCCTGCGGCGCAAAACGGGGCCTGTTCCGCGCTCTGGCGGGATTGATTGTGCTGATTCTGTCCCTGACGGGAGCGGGGATCATCGCCTCGGCCCTGTCGGAGCCGGCGGCAAAGCTGATTGCCCCGGCTATCGAGGAGCGGATCGGCTCCCGCCTGGAGGAGGCCATCCAGGAACAGTTCTCGGGCGAGGCGCTGGAGGAGGGGCTGGCAGATCAGCTGTCCCTGGCGGATATGCTGGATCTGCTGGGTGTGGACCAGAGCCTCTGGGATGCGCTGGCATTCCGTACACAGGATATCATCCGGGATACCGGAGCTCACCTGATGACCGCCGTGATTGAGAGTGTGGCCAGATCCATGCTCTACGGCGTGCTGTACATGCTCTCTTTTGCTGCGCTCACCGTTGTGCTGCACCTGCTGGTGCGGATGCTGGATGCGGTTTTGAAGCTGCCGGTCCTCCATGGGCTGAACACCTTGGGAGGGGGGATCGCCGGCCTGGCAGAGGGCGTTCTGCTGCTGTTTTTGGCGGCATGGGTGCTGCGGCTGCTGGGGGTCTCGCTCAATGGGGAGGACGGCAGCCTGGCCCTTCGGCTTTTTGCCGGCTCTACACCCTTGGGGACGTGGAGCCCCCCGGGAGCGGCATAGGGAGAGCCCGGCTCGCCTGTGTTCCCCGCCCTGCTGCCAGCGGTTTTCCGGTTTCGCAGGTTATATCAAACAATAGCGCCGGAGGGCGCGTGGAGGTTTAAAAAGTATGCAGCCTACACTTTGTTCAAGATGCAAGAAAAACGTTGCCGTGGTATTCATTTCCAAGATGGACGGCGAAAAGACCATGAATGAGGGCCTGTGCCTGAAATGCGCCAAGGATCTGGGACTGCCCCAGGTGGATGACATGATGAGGCGCATGGGCATCTCCGACGAGGATTTGGAGACCATCAATACCGAGATGATGCAGGCCTTTGACGGCGTGGAGAATATTGAGGATCTGCCCGGCGGCGAGGAGGGCGGCGAGGAGGAAGAGGACGGCAAAACCGCCACATTCCCGTTTTTAAACCGTTTGTTTTCCTCCGGCGACAAGCCGGCCAAGGAGGAGCCCGCCGAGGAGGGGGGCTCCCGGGGCGGCCGGGAGAAGAAGGAACAGAAAAACGGCAAGCGGAAATACCTGAGCAGCTACTGCATCTCCCTCAGCGACAAGGCCAGGGAGGGCAAGCTGGACCCGGTAATCGGCCGTACCCAGGAGATTGAGCGGGTGGTGCAGATTTTGAACCGCCGCCAGAAGAACAACCCCTGCCTCATCGGCGAGCCGGGCGTGGGCAAGACCGCCATTGCCGAGGGGCTGGCGCAGCGGATTGCAGGCGGGGACGTGCCCTTTAAGCTGCGGGAGAAGGAGGTCTATCTGCTGGATCTCACCGCTCTGGTGGCAGGCACCCAGTTCCGGGGCCAGTTTGAGAGCCGGATGAAGGGCCTCATCGACGAGGTAAAACGGCTTGGCAACATCATTTTGATGATTGACGAGGTTCACAGCATCGTGGGCGCCGGCGACGCCGAGGGCAGCATGAACGCCGCAAACATCCTGAAGCCCGCCCTCTCCCGGGGGGAGATTCAGGTCATCGGCGCCACCACCTTCAACGAGTACCGCAAGTCCATCGAGAAGGATACCGCGCTGGAGCGGCGCTTCCAGCCGGTGACGGTGAACGAGCCCTCCATCGAGGACTCCGTGGAGATTTTGAAGGGCCTGGCCCCCAACTACGAGAAGTTCCACGGCGTGAGGATCTCCGAGGGCATCCTCCGCCAGGCGGTGGTGCTCAGCGAGCGGTACATCACCGACCGCTTCCTGCCGGACAAGGCCATCGACCTCATTGACGAGGCCTGCTCCGACCTGAACCTGAAGGACCCGGACATCTCCCGCAGGATGCAGATCCAGCGGGAGCTGGACGACTATGAGAAAGAGCGGACCATGCTGGAGGAGAAGGAGGAGAAGGCCGAGGAGGACTACGCCCGCATGGCGGAGCTCAAGAGCCGGGAGCTGCAGCTGAACACGGAGCTGTCGGCCCTGTGTGAAAAGGGCGACCCGCAGCTCTCCGTGGAGAACCTGGCCCACGTCATTGAGCTCTGGACCAAGATCCCCGCCTCCCGCATCCGGGAGCAGGAGTTCCAGCGCCTGAGCCGGCTGGAGCAGCGGCTCAGGGGCCACATCATCGGCCAGGACGAGGCGGTGGCCGCCGTGTCCGCCGCCGTGCGCCGCAACCGGGTGGGCATCTCCCCCAAGCACAAGCCTGTCAGCTTTATCTTTGTGGGGCCCACCGGCGTGGGCAAGACGGAGCTGGTAAAACAGCTGGCAAACGACCTGTTCAACACGCCGGATTCGCTGATCCGGCTGGATATGTCCGAGTTTATGGAAAAGCACTCCGTCTCCCGCATTGTGGGTTCCCCCCCGGGCTATGTGGGCTATGACGAGGCGGGCCAGCTGACGGAGAAGATCCGCCGCAAGCCCTATGCCGTGGTGCTGTTCGATGAGATTGAAAAGGCCCATCCGGATGTGCTGAACGTGCTGCTGCAGATTCTGGACGACGGCGAGATCACCGACGCCCACGGGCGGAAGGTCAATTTTGAGAATACCATCATCGTCATGACCTCCAATGCGGGCAGCGCCACAAAGGAGGGGACGGTGGGCTTTGGCCGCACGGCCAACGAGCAGGACGCCGACCGCGCCATGAAAGCCCTTCAGCAGTTCCTGCGGCCGGAGTTCATCAACCGGGTGGACGCGGTGATCACCTTCAACCGCCTGACAGAGGAGCACTTCCGCTCTATCGCCCGGATTATGCTGGATGAGCTGGCGGCCTCCCTGAAGGAGAAGGCCGTTGCGTTCACCTATGACGACGCCCTGGTGGAAGCTGTGACCCGCAAATCCTATTCCAGAACCTACGGCGCGAGAAACCTGCGCCGCACCATTCAAAAAGAGCTGGAGGATCCCATGGCCACCAAAATTATTGACAGCTATGAGAGCCCCGTTACGCAAATCAGGGCCACGGCGGAGGACGGCGAGGTCAAGCTGTACTGCCTGTGATTCCTCCGGGAATGGGAGAGCGGAAATTCAAAGTCGGGAGAGGAAGGGCGTATGCTGTTTCGAAGAGATATGGATCCCCGGTGTGCATACTGCCAGAGGGGGCAGCAGATCAACGAGCGGGAGGTGGCCTGTGTGAAGCGGGGGATTGTGCCGGTGGAGAACCGCTGCCGGGCGTTCCGGTATGACCCGCTGAAGCGGGTGCCGCCCCGTCCGGCGGTGCTGGAGACGGAGCGGCTGAGACCGGAGGATTTTACCATATAGCGTGCGTGCCGGGCATCGGGGGTCTCCGGCGCCTGGCGCCGCTGCAAGAACTCCGCAAGGAGCCGGAGAAGGGGAGAAAGAGATGGAGCTGAAAAAAATCTGGGCGGTGTATTACAGCGCCACCGGCACCACAGCCAAGGTGGTGCGCACTGTGGCGGAAGCGCTGGCGGAGCAGCTGGGTCTGCCTGTGGAGGACCGGGGCTTTACCCGGCCCGGAGAGCGGGCGGAGGTCCGCAGGTTTTCGGAAGAGGATCTGGTGGTGGTGGGTTCTCCCACCTATGCCGGCAGACTGCCTAATAAGCTCCTGCCGGATTTTCAGACAAAGCTCTGCGGAAACGGCGCGTTGGCAGTGCCCATTGTCCTGTTTGGCAACCGGAGTTATGACAACTCCCTGGCAGAGCTGTGCGCCGTGCTGGAAGCGGCGGGATTTCTCCCGTTGGCGGCGGCGGCCTTTGTGGGCCGCCATGCCTTTACGGACGAGCTGGCCTTTGGCCGCCCCGGTTGGAGCGACTTGGCCGAGGCCAGGGACTTTGCCGGGAAAATCGCAGGAAAGATCAAGGCGGAGGCCCTGGAGCCGGTCCGGGTGCCCGGAGACCCGGAGGCGCCGTACTACATCCCCAAGGGCGCGGACGGGGCGCCGGTGAAATTTTTGAAGGCCAAGCCCAAGACGGATTTGTCCAGGTGCAGCAATTGCGGCGCCTGTGCCCGGGCCTGTCCCATGGGAGCCATTGACCCGCAGAACGTGGCTGAGGTGCCCGGGACATGCATTAAATGCCAGAGCTGCGTGCGCAAGTGTACCCGGGGGGCAAAGTATTTTGACGACCCGGCGTTTTTGTCCCATGTGGCCATGCTGGAGCAGAATTTCCGGGAGCCCAGGGAAAACGAGCTGTTTATGTAGGTAAACCGCCCGAAAAGGACATAATCATAATAGAGAGACGGCCTGTCTGGTGTTTCCAGACAGGCCGTTTTTGACGGGTCGTGCCGTGATTTGCGGGGACGGCAGCGGGATGATACGGCCGGCGGCTTTTTTCCGCGCCGGAAGCCGGGCACCCCGGCATGCGGGCGTGCAGAGCCTGCCTGAGCGCAGAGGGCGGCAGATTTGTGCGGCTGTTTGTATTTTCTACTCCCGATCCTCCCGGACCCTTTTCAGGTAGCGGTAGACAGTGGGTTCAGAGATGCCCAGCTCCCGTGCGGCCTGCCCCACCGACCCCTTGGTGGAGAAAACGCCCTGGCTGTCCAGGCTGCGGATGACCTCCAGCTTGTCGGCGGTCCCCATATGGGGCCTGGCCGCCGTATAACTGAGTACGGTGGTATGCATCAGGCTGCTGGAGAGACTGCTGATGGAGTCATCCAGATTTTCCGTATAGGAGGCGGGTTGGCTGTCCACCGGAAGGGAAAAGGCCCGCATCAGGCTGGTCAGATGCTCGGAGATGGCAAAGAAGTCTTCCACGTCGTGGTTTACGCAGATCAGCCCCCGGAGCTCCGTGCCCTCCTTGATAAAATAGGTGGAGGAGACAAACCGTTTGCCGCCGCGGGTGCGGCCCTCGTAGTTGGCCACGAAGTCCTGAGTCAGATAGGAGCCCTCCCGAATAAGTTCCTTGGCCAGCTCGGTCATGGGATCTCCCACGCGGCGGCCGCTGAGGTGGGCATTGCGGGCAGCGATGACGGACCGCTCCGGCGTGGAGGTGTCATGCAGAATGATCTCGTAATTTTTGCCGCAGATCTCCGCCATAAATTCTACCAGGGGAATGTATTTTTCCAAAAAGGCGTAGTTGCTCATGTCCTACCAGCTTTCTGTCTTTCTTTGATACCATCGATTGACAAGGGAAAATACGGTTTTTCGGGGCTAAAACAGACGCCGGCAGCGTTATCCTCGTTGCCGGGC
>ERZ808035.801-NODE-801-length-22425-cov-3.738903_pt1 | contig 22425 bp, 20 predicted proteins | sample MGYA00380189_ERZ808035 | MGnify/ENA primary metagenome ERZ808035 (study PRJEB31490, sample SAMN06133407) | mouse gut metagenome | isolation source: M5_1 | host: mice | place: China: Chengdu | collected 2015-05 ...
TCTACAACATTGGAGTATACATATTGGAACCAGTAAAATAACAGGGAAGAATTTATTTTTGGCTTGTGCAGAAAACTGTATTAGTGAGGAATATTTGGAAGCATTAGACATAAATTTTGGAATCCGGTAAAAGTATTTTTAAATAAAGAATATAGAAAGGAAAATATACAAAATGACAAACACACAGTTTAACAGTACGCAGGATTATGTGGCGAGCGAAGAACTTCTCGCGAGTGTGAATGTGGCGATCGCACTGCAAAAGCCGCTTCTGATCAAGGGGGAGCCGGGCACAGGCAAGACCATGCTCGCGCAGGCAGTCGCGAACTCGCTCGGCAAAAAGCTTATCATATGGAATATCAAGTCCACGACAAAGGCACAGGACGGCTTGTATATGTATGATACGATTCAGCGTCTTTATGACGGGCAGTTTGGGGTTGAGGGCGTCGATGATATCGCCAGATACATCAAGCTTGGAAAGCTTGGTGAGGCTTTTGAGAGCGATGAGCAGGTGATCTTGTTGATCGACGAGATTGACAAGGCAGATCTGGAGTTTCCAAATGACTTGCTCTGGGAGCTAGACCAAATGGAGTTTTATATCCATGAGACAAAGCGCACAGTCAAGGCAAAACACCGCCCGATTGTCATTATTACATCAAATGCTGAGAAGGAGTTGCCAGATGCATTTTTGAGGAGGTGTATCTTCCATTATATTGATTTCCCAGATGCAGCGCTCATGGAGGAGATTATTAAGACGCATTATCCCAATGTCGAGGAAAATCTGATGAAACATGCGATGCAGGTATTTTATGATATCCGTGCACTTCGTGATGTGCGCAAGAAGCCGAGCACGTCAGAGCTGATCGACTGGATTAATGCGCTTCAAATTGGCGGAATCCCAGCGGATACACTGCGGTCGAAACTGCCGTTTGTCGGTGTGGTCGTGAAGAAGGATGAGGATTTGGAGACAGTGCGGCAGGAGATTCATTAACAGTTCATAGTAGATAGAATGAGGGAAAAGCATGTTTTCTAAATTTTTCTATACATTAAAAGAAAAAGGGCTTGAAGTCTCGCTGGGAGAGTGGCTTGATTTGCAGGAGGCGCTTGACAAGGGGCTTTGTGAGAGCTCGCTGACACAGTTTTACTATGTGGCGAGAATGATACTGGTAAAGAGCGAGACCGAATTTGACAAGTTTGACATGGCTTTTGAGGAGTGCTTTAAGGGGGTAAAGACGGAGACAGAGGTCGGCAAAAATATGCTCCGCTGGCTCGACAAGTCCGACATGATGGAGCTTGCCCATGAGGAGGCAAGGAAGCATCTGAACCAAGTCGAAGAGATTCAGGTAGATAAAGACGATGTGGAGGAGAAATTCAAGCAGCGTCTCAAAGACCAGAATGAAGAGCATAACGGGGGAAGCTTCTGGATTGGCACCATGGGAAAAACGTCCTTTGGCAATATGGGCGGCAATGTCGGCGGCGTGCGCGTCGGCGGACAGACAGGCTACCAGTCGGCATTCTCCGTGGTCGGGGCACGCAAGTACCGGGATTTCAGGGACGACAAGGTGATTGACAACCGTCAATTCCAGATGGCACTGCGCCGTCTGCGCCAGTTTTCTACAAAATTAGACATCCCAAAGTCAGAGCTCGATATAGACCAGACGATCGACAAAACCTGTAACAACGGCGGATATCTACAGATCGAGATGATGAAGCCGCGCAAAAATGCAGTGAAGCTGCTACTTTTGATGGATTCCGGCGGAACGATGATTCCGTATACGAGATTGATGAACGATTTGTTTCAGTCAGTTAATAAATCCAATCATTTTAAGGATGTAAAAGTATACTATTTTCACAACTGTATTTATTCCAAGTTGTATAAGACACCAGAGTGTGAAAATGGCGACTGGATTGATACAGAGTGGATGTTTCGCAATGTAGGCAGTGACTATAAAGTTATTATTGTGGGAGATGCGGCGATGGCGCCGGAAGAGCTTTATTCTAACACGGGCAATTACAGGGGACCCAATGGCGGGCTGTCCGGTTTTGAATGGCTGCATCTGATGAAACGGCACTACAAAAAGATTGTGTGGATGAATCCAAAGATGGCGCCAGGCAGAGCACCATGGCGCGAAGCAGAGACAGCAGTAAAAGAGATATTTCCCATGTATAAGCTGACTGTGAAAGGGTTGAATGAAGCGATGGTCAAGCTCATGGCGAATAAATAATACCGGCAGCTAAAAAGACAAATATAAGTTGTAAAAAGGGAATTGTTTACAGAAGAGAGAAGGACAAAGAGATGGAAAAGAAGGCACCTGAGAGAAAGGTACGATTGCGGGAGGGTGACGTTTTTTACGTCTATGAAAAGAGAATTAATAAGTGTATTAAGGAAGGCTGTGAGGGGATAGTAAAGTATGGTCTTACTCTTAAAGTGATGATGCCAAATGGCGAGACGCTTAACACTTATGAATGTAATAAGTGTCATATGAAATACACAGCGTATCCCAATTATGTGCGTCTGACGGAGGTTGGCGGACTGATTATCTATAATCGAAGTGTAGTGGAAGCGCGTGACCAAAAACGTGCTGTGGATGCGATAAAGCACGCTGCCAAGAGGAAAAGAAAACCATTTAGACCTAACACAGAGCACAAGTCAAAACAACGATATCAAAAAAAGAATCACAGACAATAGTGACAGATATAGAAAAGAATCATAGCTGGAAAAAGGACAGATATGGTTCTTTTTTTATTTGTGGGTGCATAAGTTTAAGTAGGAAAAGGAAAAAGATTTTTACTGAAACAAATACGATTTTAAGATAGGAAAGGGGAAAGCAATGGGTCAGCTTGACGGAAATCAGGAATTTAATTTATACAGGGATATCAGTCAACGCACCGGCGGAGAAATTTATATCGGTGTGGTGGGACCTGTCAGAACAGGGAAATCCACTTTTATAAAACGATTTATGGATTTGATGGTATTGCCACAGATTGAAAATGAGCATGAGAGGACGCGCACGCAAGATGAGCTGCCACAGAGTAGCGGCGGGCGCACAATTACGACAACAGAACCTAAATTTATTCCAAAAGAGGCGGCACAGATAGAGATTAGTGATGGCATTGATGTGAAAGTGCGTCTGATTGATTGCGTTGGTTATATGGTGGAAGGCGCTGCGGGACATATGGAGGAGGATGTGGAACGCATGGTCAAGACACCGTGGTCCAAGGAGGAAATCCCTTTTACACAAGCAGCGGAGATAGGGACTAGAAAAGTGATACAAGATCACTCTACGATTGGAATTGTTGTGACAACAGATGGTAGTTTTGGAGAAATACCGCGCAATTCTTATAGGGCTGCTGAAGAACAGACCATCACAGAGCTTAAAGAACTTGGAAAACCTTTCGTAGTTCTTGTAAATACAACAAAGCCATATTCTGAGGACGCAAAGGAAATTGCCGTGGAATTGGAAAAGAAATATACAGTTAAGGCGATTCCAGTGAATATTGAACAACTTAGAAGAGATGATATCACAATGATATTAGAGCAGGTAATGTATGAGTTTCCAGTATCCGTTATTGAGTTTTACACACCAAAATGGATGGATGTTATGGAAATTGATAATCCAATGAAAAAAGAAGTGATTGAGAAATTACATATTATTATGGATAAAGTCAGAACAGTGCGCGACCTAGTGGAGAAGGATTTTAGTCAATTGCTGGAAAAGGACAGTGAGTACATTAAGCGTTGCAAGTACGACAAGGTAAATATTGCAGATGGTTCGGCAGCATTTTTGCTTGAAGGTGATACCAAGTATTATTATGAGCTGTTAAGTTCTATGACAGGAGAAACGGTGTCAGGAGAATATCAACTAATGCAGTTGTTGTCAAGCCTAGCGGATATGAAACGGGAATACAAGAAAGTTCTCAATGCGCTAGAAAGTGTCAGACAAAAGGGTTATGGTGTTGTCACACCGGAGCGCGACGAGATTATGTTAGAGAATCCAACGTTGATTAAACACGGCAATAAATATGGCGTGAAAATAAAAGCGCAGAGTCCATCAATTCATATGATTAAGGCAAATATTGAGACAGAAATCGCGCCGATTGTTGGTACACAGCAGCAGGCACAAGATTTGATTAGCTATATTTCAGATGCGGAGACTTCCAAGGAAGGAATTTGGGAGACAAATATTTTTGGAAAGACGGTGGAGCAGTTGGTCAACGACGGCATTATAAGCAAAGTTTCTATGATTGGGGAGGAGAGCCAGATTAAATTACAGGATACGATGCAGAAAATTGTCAATGACTCCAATGGAGGAATGGTCTGCATTATTATCTAAAACGCAGGAGGCCGGAGTGGTCTCCTGTTTTTGGTTGTTCTGATGAAAAAAATGTGATATACTGAATTCATATTTTGTTGTTATACTGGTGGTAAAAAAAGACTTACCGCTTAGAGATTGAGAATGGAGGTTTTTTATGAGTGAAGTATATGAAAAGCTAATGCGCTGTTATCAGAGCGTAAAAAGTAAAACAGATTTTGTGCCAAAAGTGGCGCTAGTACTTGGCTCGGGACTGGGAAATTACGCAGATAATATCAAAGTTGTCGCAGAGATTGCCTATCAGGATATTGAAGGGTTTCCAGTGTCAACTGTGCCTGGCCATGCTGGAAAGTTTATTTTTGGTTATGTCGGAGAGGTTCCTGTGGTGTGCATGAAAGGACGTGTACATTATTATGAAGGGTATCCAATAACAGATGTTGTGCTTCCAGTGCGTCTAATCAAACTTTTGGGTGCTGAAATATTATTTTTGACCAATGCATCTGGCGGAATGAACAAGACTTTTTCAGCAGGTGATTTGATGTTGATTACCGACCATATTGGAGTGTTTGTACCAAATCCATTAATTGGGGAAAACATTGATTCACTCGGGACTAGATTTCCAGATATGAGCGGCGTATATGACCTTGATTTACAGGATATGATAAGAAAAACGGCAGTAGCAGACCAGATTGCAATTCAGGAAGGTGTTTATGTACAGCTTACAGGTCCAAGTTATGAATCGCCCGCAGAAATTAAGATGCTTGCTCAGTTTGCGGATGCGGTAGGAATGAGTACTGTTGTGGAGGCAATTGCCGCAAATCATGCTGGTATGAAAATCTGTGGCATTTCCTGTGTGTGCAATCTCGCTGCAGGTATGAGTCCAACGCCACTTTCGCACAAAGAGGTACAAGAGGCAGCAGACAAGGCAGCAGAGAAGTTTACAAGACTTGTGACAGACAGTATTATAGCATTTGGAAAGACAATATAGGGGATAGTTATATATGGATAATAAAGAACTGATAAGATTGGCATTGGAGGCAAGGCAGATGGCATATGTGCCTTATTCAAATTACATGGTAGGTGCGGCGCTTTTAACAAGACAGGGCAAAGTTTACAAAGGTTGTAATATTGAAAATGCAGCTTATACGCCTACAAACTGTGCGGAGCGGACTGCTTTTTTTAAGGCAGTAAGTGAGGGAGAACGTGAATTTGATGCGATTGCGATTGTGGGCGGCTATGAGGACAATCCGACAGATTATGCCTATCCTTGTGGTGTGTGTAGACAAGTAATGATAGAATTTTGCAATCCAGAGAAATTTCGGGTCATTACAGCAATTTCAGAGGAACAGTATTTAGAGCAGACGCTTGCAGAAATGCTTCCGCATGGTTTTGGACCTCAGAATTTGTAGGAGCGGCGAAAAGGCAATGGAATTGATAGTATTACTTATTATATTAATAGCAGTGTTTTTGTATGTCATGATTCGTGGCGTGATCGATGAAAAAAGACAAAAAAAGAAATATCGCGATCAGTTAAAAGCACTTTATGGTCATTTTCCAGACAGAACATATAGTGCCGAGGAACTTGATAAAATATCGCGGTATTATTGGCATATGCGGGAAAAAGAGACTGGTGGAAATGATGTTGATGAGATTACATGGAATGATTTGGGAATGGACAGTATTTTTGCACGCATGAATTTTACACAGTCTTCGTCGGGTGAAGAATTTCTCTATGCAATGTTGCGGCGTCCTGTTTTAGATGACAGAGATGGTATGCAGGCGCGGATGGTGACACAGATTGACTACATGATGGAACATGAAAAAGAGCGTCTCGATATCATGATGTCCCTCAAGGAGTTAGGGCATACAGGCAAGTATGCGCTCTCTGATTATCTGGATTATCTTGGTGAATTGGGCGTGCGGAGTAATAAGGTGCATTATCTGTGTATTTTATTACTTTTGGTGTCGATAGCTGTTATTTTTGTGCGGACTTCTCTGGGTGTGCCAATGGTGATTGCAACTGCGTGTTTTAATATTGTTACGTATATGAAAGAGAAGGGCATTGCAGCGCCTTATGTGACAACGTTTGCTTATATTACACGTATGCTGCACTGTGCAGATGAGATAGTGGGACACGCATTTGGTTCTGAGATGGAGGACTATACTGTTGGACTCAAAGCAAAGAGAAGCAGGTTTAAGGATTTTGAGAAAAATTCAGGAATGGTTCTAAAAATGAATGCGTCTACTGGAAATATTGATGAATTGCTGTTTGATTATATTAAGATGTTGACGCATATCGACTTGATTCGCTTTAATAAAATGCTGAATATTGTTCATAAAAATAAAGATGCAATCATTGGACTTGCAGGGGATATCGGCTATATTGATACTGTGATTTCTATTGGATATTTTAGAGCCGCGCTGCCGTATTATTGCACACCGCTTTTGCAGACTGGGTGTGACAGCCGTTTTATTTTGAGTGAGGGATTTCACCCCTGTATTGAAAATCCTGTGGCAAATAGTTTTTCTCAAAATAGGGGAATGATTATTACTGGTTCCAATGCATCTGGAAAATCAACGTTTTTAAAAATGACAGCAATCAACGCGATTTTGGCACAGACAGTCTGTACTTGTACTGCAAAGATGTACAAGGGAAATTATTTCAGAATTTATTCTTCTATGTCTCTGCGCGATAATCTTGCAAATGGGGAGAGTTATTATATTGTGGAGATTAAGGCGTTGAAACGCATTATAGATGCCGCAGATGCAAAGGATGCGCTGCCTTTATTATGTTTTGTAGATGAGGTGCTTCGCGGAACAAATACAGTGGAGCGTATTGCGGCGTCCACGCAGATTTTAAAAAGACTTTCGCAGAAAGGTATCTATTGTTTTGCAGCGACACATGATATCGAGTTGACGCATTTGCTGGAACAGTATTATGAGAACAGTCATTTTGAGGAGGAAGTCAAGCATGGCGATGTGCTGTTTTCATACAGGTTGCTTGAGGGACGAGCACAAACCAGAAATGCAATTAAACTGTTGGAAATTATTGGATTTTCCAAGGAAATTATTGAAAAAGCAGACGATATGGCAGGCGAGTTTTTAAGAAACGGTGAGTGGAGGACAATCTAAGGAGGCTGTCATGAAAAAGGTGCTGTCAGTTTATTTAAAACCTTATTACATGCGTATGCTAATGGGGTTTGTCATCAAGTTTATTGGTACAATAATGGATTTGTGTCTGCCGTGGATACTAGCATATATGATAGATATAGTTATTCCACAGGGCAGGAAAAACAGCATCTATCTGTGGGGATTGGTGATGTTGGTATGTTCGGTGTTTGCGCTGACATTCAATGTCATTGCAAACCGCATGGCGTCCAAGGTGGCGCGGGATACAACAGAGACTTTGCGGCATGATTTGTTTGAGAAAATTATGTGGCTTTCCAATACAAAAACAGATGCATTTACAAAGCCGTCCTTAATCTCAAGGCTTACGACAGATACTTATAATGTACAACAGATGTTAGGGCGAGTTCAACGCCTAGGCGTGCGCGCACCGATTTTAGTTGTTGGTGGAATCCTTGTGACATTGACATTGGACCCAGTTTTAACGCTGGTATTGGTTTCTGTAATGCCAGTCACAGCATTTGTCACGTATTATTTTTCCAGAAAAAGTATCCCAATGTACAATGCTTTGCAGCGGGCAGTTGATAAGTTTGTTCGCCTGCTGCGGGAGGATATCGCCGGAATCCGCGTAATTAAAGCACTTTCAAAGACAGGGTATGAGGCGGAGCGGTATGACGCATTAAATAAAGAAGTTGTCACATTGGAAAAGAAGGCGGATATCACAATGGCAATTGTCAACCCTGCCACGAATCTTTTTCTGAATCTTGGACTTGTGTTTGTTGTGATTGTCGGGGCGTACAGAGTGAATTGTGGCAGCTCGGAGGTCGGCAAAATTCTTGCTTTTCTTACATATTTTACAATTATTCTCAACGCGATGATCAATATATCAAAAATGTTTGTGATTATCTCAAAGGCGGTCGCTTCGGCGAACCGTATTGTGGAAGTCATTGATGTGCCGGAGGAGATGTTGCCTGCACTCTGCGAAAAGCTGACAAATGATGCCGCTTTTATTCGATTTTCCCATGTGACTTTTTCTTATAAGGAGGCACAAGAGGAACCAAATTTAACGGATATAAGCTTTTCACTCAACAAAGGTGAAACTTTGGGCATTATCGGGGCGACGGGGGCAGGAAAAAGTACGCTTGCCGCGCTGTTATTACGTTTTTATGAGGTGAATCAAGGAAATATTTATATTGAGGGTGAAAATATTCGTGCGATATCGACAGGTGTACTGCGAGAGCGATTTGGGGTTGTTTTTCAAAATGACACAATTTTTGAGGACTCGATAGCAGAGAATGTCCGTATGGGACGGACACTCTCTGCGGATAATATCAAGGAGGCAGTTGCGCACGCCAAGGCGAAGGAGTTTGTTGAGGAGGCAGGGCGTGGATATGACAATCATATTAATGTGCGTGGGGCAAATCTTAGCGGTGGACAGAAACAGCGCATTTTGATTGCGCGGGCGTTGGCGGCACACCCAGATATTCTTATCTTAGATGATTCTTCGAGCGCGCTCGATTACAAGACAGATGCGGCTTTGCGCCATGAACTTGCAACGCATTTTGCGGACACAACAAAGATTATTATTGCGCAGCGCGTCAGTTCCATTATGCACGCAGATCATATTTTGGTGCTAGAGGACGGAAAAATGATTGGATATGGAACGCATGAAGCGCTTTTAGAACAATGTGAAGTGTATCGTGAAATTAGGGATTCGCAACTGTAGTATGCAGGAGGAATTTTATTATGGCAGAAGGTCAAAAAAGGTATGAAAAGCCAAAAAACCGCAAGGGAACAATTTTGCGGCTTGGAACATATTTGATGCAATACCGATATTGGGTATTGCTTGCCCTTGCGCTGACCATTGGCAGCAATCTGCTGGCATTGGTTGGACCGATGCTTTCCGGTTATGCGATTGATGCGATTGAACCAGGAGTCGGAAAAGTGGATTTTCCGCGTGTGTTTTATTATGTGGAAATGATGGTTGTGTTTTATCTGTTTTCTTCAGTGCTGTCTTATATTCTTGCTGTATTGATGATTCATATTAGTCGAAAGGTGGTATATCAAATGCGGGAAGATGTCTTCACGCATCTGATGGAATTGCCTGTAGGATATTTTGACACGCATCAGACAGGGGATATTATCAGCCGTATTTCTTATGATATTGATACAGTCAATACATCACTGGCAAATGATTTGATACAGATTCTCACAACGCTCATTACAGTTGTTGGTGCTTTTTCAATGATGATTGCTATTTCGCTGCGGTTGGTGTTGATTTTTACTTTTACGGTGCCATTGTCCATTTTGCTGACAAAGCTGATTACAGGAAAAACGCGTCCTCTGTTTCGTTTGCGGTCCCATAAACTTGGTGAACTAAATGGTTTTGTAGAGGAAATGATTTCTGGGCAAAAAACATTAAAAGCATATCATCAGGAGGAACGCACAATCACAAAATTTGATGGAAAGAATGAGGAGGCTGTTGAGGCGTACTATAGGGCAGAATATTACGGAAGCGTAGTGGGACCGACAGTCAATTTTATCAATAATCTTTCTCTTACGCTGGTCAGTGTCTTTGGGGCGCTTTTGTTTTTGTCCGGGCACATGCGTGTAGGCAGTATATCTTCTTTTATTTTATATTCCAGAAAATTTTCGGGACCAATTAATGAGGCGGCAAATATAATGAGCGAATTGCAGTCTGCGCTCGCTGCGGCAGAGCGTGTGTTTATGATGATTGATGAACCGTCGGAGATAGCAGACAGAGAAGGTGCTATCACATTGGAAACTGTAAAAGGAGATGTGCAATTAAAAGATGTAAGTTTTGGATACACAAAAGAACAATGTATTATTAAACATTTAAATTTGCATGCTGATCCAGGGAAATTGGTAGCGATTGTTGGTCCAACTGGTGCGGGAAAGACAACGTTAATCAATCTATTAATGCGTTTTTATGACGTGGATAACGGACAGATTTTGGTAGATAATCATAATATTTGTGATGTTACGCGCGCAAGTCTTCGGCGGGCATATGCAATGGTATTACAAGACACATGGCTTTTTGAGGGCACGGTTTTTGAAAATATAGCCTACGGCAAGCAAGGAGCAACAATTGAGGAGGTGACTGCCGCTGCAAAGGCTGCAAAAATTCATTCTTATATTAAGCGTCTTCCACAAGGATATGACACGATTCTCACAGATGAGGGAACGAATATTTCAAAAGGACAAAAGCAGTTGCTGACAATTGCGCGGGCAATGTTGTTGGAGGCACCAATGCTGATTCTTGACGAGGCGACTTCCAATGTTGACACTAGAACAGAACAACAGATACAACAGGCAATGCGCGCGTTGATGGAACATAAAACTTGCTTTGTTATCGCACATAGACTCTCTACAATTCAAAATGCAGATGAAATTCTAGTGGTAAATCATGGAGAGATTGTGGAACAAGGGACGCATTTGGAGTTGATGAGACAAGAAGGATTTTATTATCAAATGTATAGAGCACAGTTTGAGTAGAAATAAATGTATCCAACAATCGCAAAAGTTGCACAGAAGAAATCGTAACAGTGTGAAAAATAGATTTTTCATACAGCAAATTTGGTAAGGATAGGGGAATATTATGAAAAAGAAAATGATGGCAGTATTATTATTGGGAGCAGTAGTGACATTTACTGGCTGTAGTAAACAAGAGATTCATTCCATTGATATGAACAGTGGAGAGACAGAAAAAACACAGACATATCAGGAAGATAATACAGACTATGACCTAGCAGAAAAGGATACCGAACAAAGAAGTTATTTGCAGGAAACATCTGATAGCACACAGAGCAATGAAATATCGCAGGAAGTATCTGACAGTGTGCAGAGCAGTAAAACACCGCAGGAAACATTTGATAACATGCAGAGCAATGAAACATCGCAGGAATCATCTGACAGTGCACAAAATAAGGAAACACCGCAGGATTTATATACAGCATTTATAAAAAATGAGGTTTCAGCGACTGTTAATAAAGATTTTCCACAGAATGATTACAAAATTTATAATTTGGAACTAGGCAAGTCCTATACATTTACAGAACTGGGAGAGTATGTAAATGCAAGTTATTTTGACCCAGAGTATTCAATAAAGACTTCTTATGATAACGCGCAGTATGCATATCTGGAAAGTTCAGATAATCGCACACGTATTTTGTTGGTGAAGTTTTCGGGACTTGGAATTTATACGCAAAATGATGATAGTTTTGCGGTCTATGTAATTGCAGAGAATGAAGGGAAGTTATATCTGACAAGTTTCTATGAATGTTGGGCGCGCAGTTATACAAAAGCATGTAAAAATGGGCTGCTTGTGTCAGGAGGTTCGGCTGGAGCTGGCGATCATATAGGAGTAGAGTCGGTGGTTTTGACGAATGGAAAAGTTGTGGATATCTATGCAACAGAGATTTTGAGTGGATCTTGGGCGCGCTGTATTGATGAAACGATTTACAATGAAGTCTTTGCAGGAAATGAGGACATTCTATTTTCTGTAATGATTCATACAATTGGCGATAAAATATTGCATACTTATGATTTGAGTGAGTGCACTGACGATCAGATCAGTGTATGTGAGACCTATGTTAATCGATGTCGTGACGAGGCAGGGATTAACTGGGTTACAGAAAAGGAGGTTGAGAAGGCGATTCAAGAAAGATGTGGTGTACTTAATATTGATAACAAAATCATTGACCAGCAAGAAGAAGTGGAGTGGATTGATATTCAATAGTAATATACAAAATTAGTACTAAGAAAAAGAATTGACTTCATATTCAAATAATACTATAATGGTAATATTAAAAAATAATTCAGAAAATATAATGTTTCTGTAAAAAAATCTAAAAAAAGAGGAAGATTGGAGAATACATTATGAAAAAATTGGAAGAATACGTAAGAGCGATACCTGATTTTCCAGAACCGGGTATTATTTTCCGTGATGTGACAAGTGTTTTGCAGGATGCTGATGGACTGCATCTTGCCATAGATACCATGCAGGACTTAGTGAAGGATTTAGAATACGATGTTGTGGCAGGCGCAGAGTCACGAGGATTTATATTTGGAACTCCGATTGCCTATAACAGCCGCAAGCCTTTTGTCCTGATACGGAAAAAGGGGAAGCTCCCAAGGGAGACCGTTTCCATAGACTATGATTTGGAATACGGAAAAGCAACGATAGAGATGCATAAGGATTCCATCCAGCAGGGTCAGAAGGTGCTGGTAGTCGATGACCTGATTGCGACCGGAGGTACGACAGAAGCCATGATCAAGTTGATTGAGTCACTTGGCGGTGAGGTAGTAGGCGTCGTTGTACTGATGGAGCTTGCCGGACTCAAAGGAAGAGAGCGGATCGCAGGCTACAGACTCGACGCAGCGATAACCTACGAAGGCAAGTAGGAAAAGGATAATATTAATATTTTGTTGAATATGGCTGGTGATGCGAAGTGACAGATGAGAAACAGACAAGGACAGGAGCATATGAGGACTCCCTTATCATAAATGGAAGTAAGGCTCGACCCAGAAAAACAGATGAACGGAAAATCGAATATATCAAGGAATTTCAAAGCCCCGATGAATTATATCAGGGGCTTATTCGGCGTGTGCACAAATACCACCCGTCTGATGAGACTTCAATGATTGACAAAGCATATAAAACTGCGTGCATTGCACACAAAGATCAGGTAAGAAAATCAGGGGAGCCATATATTGTTCATCCATTGTGCGTGGCAATTATCCTTGCGGATTTGGAACTTGATAAAGAGACGATTATTGCAGGACTTTTACATGATGTTGTTGAAGACACAATTATGACAAATGAGGAGTTAAAAGAAAAGTTTGGACCAGATGTAGAGCTTCTTGTTGACGGCGTTACGAAGTTAGAACAATTACAATACACAGGGGATTCTGCGCCAGACCGACTGACAAGCCGCGAGGAACTTCAGGCGGAGAATCTACGAAAGATGTTTCTTGCAATGACAAAAGACATTCGTGTGATATTGATTAAGCTTGCAGACCGTCTGCATAATATGCGGACATTGAAATATAAATCTCCTGAGAGTCAAAAGCGTATTGCACGAGAGACTCTTGATATTTATTCGCCACTTGCAGAGCGACTTGGTATTTCCAAGATTAAGATTGAACTGGATGATCTTTCTTTAAAGTATTTGGAAACAGAAGCTTATTATGACTTGGTTGAAAAAATTGCTCTGCGAAAAGATGCGCGCGAGAAGTATGTGCAAGACATTGTGGATGAGGTGACAGAGCACATTACAGATGCGGGGATTGATGCGCAGATTGATGGAAGAGTAAAACATTTTTTTAGTATTTATAAAAAGATGAAAAACCAGGGAAAAACAATTGACCAGATTTTTGATTTATTTGCAGTGCGCATTATTGTTGATTCTGTCAAGGATTGCTATGCAGCACTCGGTGTAATTCACGAGATGTATAAACCGATGCCAGGGCGTTTTAAAGACTATATTGCCATGCCAAAGGCAAATATGTATCAGTCGCTTCACACAACACTAATTGGTTCGATGGGAGTGCCGTTTGAGATACAGATTCGGACGTTTGAGATGCATCGAGTTGCAGAGTATGGAATTGCCGCTCACTGGAAATATAAGGAGGCAAGTGACGGTAAGGTGTCAAGCGGTGGTGAGGAGGAAAAACTGGCTTGGCTCAGTCAAATTTTGGAATGGCAGAAGGATACCTCGGACAACAAAGAATTTATGAAGCTCTTAAAGAGCGACTTGGATTTATTTTCAGATCATGTGTACTGTTTTACTCCGGCGGGAGATGTGAAGAATCTGCCTGCAGGGTCTACCCCGATTGATTTTGCATACAGTGTGCACAGTGCAGTCGGCAATAAAATGATAGGTGCCAGGGTGAACGGTAAGCTTGTCACAATCGACTATCAGATTAATAATGGTGATTGTATTGAAATTATGACTTCTCAGAACTCAAAAGGACCAAGCCGTGATTGGCTGAATATCGTCAAATCGTCACAGGCGAAAAATAAGATTTCGCAATGGTTCAAAAGTGAGCTGAAAGAAGACAATATTATTAAGGGAAAAGAACTTTTTCAGAACTATTGTAAGTCCAAAAACGTTAATACAGCGGAAATTTTGACAGCGGAACTGCAAAGGGCGGTGATGCATAAATATGGCTTTAATGATTGGGATGCGGTGCTCGCTGCGATTGGGCATGGTGCGCTCAAGGAGGGTCAGGTTGTCAATCGTATGCAGGAGCTCTATGCCAAGGAGCACAAGAAGCAGGCGACAGATGAGGAATTAATTGCACAGATTAAAGAAAATAATGCAAATAAGTTAATGCGCCCCAAAGGCAAGACTGGAATTACAGTCAAAGGGATTCATGATGTGGCAGTGCGGTTTTCTCGCTGTTGTGCGCCTGTGCCTGGTGATGAGATTGTCGGTTTTATTACGCGCGGAAGAGGAGTTTCTATTCATCGGACGGATTGTATTAATATTATGAGTCTTTCGGAATTGGACCGTTCCAGACTGATTGATGCAGAGTGGCAGCCAGAGGAGACTGCTGAGCGAAAAGAGAAGTATCTGACAGAAATTGTGATATATGCGCACAACAGAAGTGGTCTGTTAGCTGATATCACAAAGACGTTAACAGAGAAAAATATTGATATCCGTTCTGTAAACACCAGAACAAACAAGCAAAATATTGCGTCAATTGCGATGACTTTTGAGATAACTTGCAGGGAAGAACTGCAAATGATTGTCGATAAGCTGCGACTGATTGACAGTGTGATTGATATTGAAAGGACGACAGGCTGACATGGGGGATTTAAAAGTAAAGAGAAGGGTACTTAGTGCTTGCCAGACTAATTGTTACTATGTGTACAGAGAAGGAGCAGATGAGATTGTAATAATTGATCCCGGCGATAATGGGGAGATTGTATATAATGATGTGAAAAGCCTTGGCTTTGAAAAGATAGCGGGTATCTTGTTGACGCATGGTCACGGAGACCATACAGGCGGTGCTCTAAAGCTCAAGGAACTCAGCGGTGCAAAAATTTATGCCTATGAGGACGAGGCAGACATTTTAAAAGACCCTGAGAAAAATCTGTCAGGCTGGTTTGGTAAGGCTTATGGTTTTGAGGCAGACGAGTATTTCCACGACAAACAGACTTTTTTCATGGCAGGAGTGGAGTTTGAGGTGCTCCATACACCAGGGCATACAAAAGGCGGATGCTGTTTTTATGTTGCAGAAGATAAGACAATGTTTTGCGGAGATACCATTTTTAATGGGTCTGTTGGAAGGACAGATTTTTATTCAGGTTCTATGCGTCAGTTGGGAGATTCCATTCGTGAGAGGATTATGACACTTCCAGATGATGTGAAGCTCTACTCAGGACATGGGGACGCAACAACAGTTGGATATGAGAGAAATTATAATCCATGTCTGGGATAGGCACAATGCCTATTCTAGGCATGGATTTTTTCAGCATTGCTTTTTGTAGTAAATATGTGATTTAGGAAAGTGATGATTTGCCTATGATAAGAATGGGAGATAAAAGATAAAGATGTTTATTAATGATTTAAGTGGCTGTATCGAATGCCTTAACTATGAAGAATATGAACAACAGATTGAGAAAATAATGTGCTCTAAAAAGGATAACGAGATTGAACTGTATACAAGAGAAAGCATAGATGGCTGGAATATGGATTATCCTTGTACACTTTCTATTTTACTGAAAAATTAGCAAGCTGTAGTAAATTATTTTTCTGAGGATAATAAGGAAATTTATGTGTCAATAGGAGATATAAACAAGGAAGATGATTTTCGGTGGCAGATTGGGGCGAATGATTATTCTGTGGCTGGATATCAGATGCTTTCTATCGAGAAGACACTGTAATGCGCATTACAGTTTTTTATTTGCAAGAAAAACCGTCCTGCATTGAGTGGGATGAACTGTAGATTTTTATGAGGTGTGAATATGATAAATGTATATACAAACAGAGAAAATTACCAGTATGATTTGTACGCGTTAATAAAGTCATTTTATCCAGAGCATGATGTGAGAGTGTATGGAGAAGAGCAGCGGAGCAGTAAGCAGGATAGCGGTGATCAAATTATTGTACAGCTTTCTGATAATAGCATGAAGGTACTGATTGATATTGACTGTAAGAAAGAGTATGAGCATACATATAAGAATAACACAGATGCCATAAAAAAAGAGTGTAAGCTTTCGATTTATAATGATTTGTGCGATTATACAGGAAAGACGCTTCCATGGGGAAATCTCACAGGTATTAGGCCGACAAAACTTTCTATGGGGATGTTGGCAGAGGGAAAGAAAGATGAGGAGATTGTCGCATGGCTGAAAGAGACACATGCAGTCAGTGAGGAAAAGGCGTGGTTAAGCATTGATATTGCTAGGCGTGAGAAAGCAATCCTTGACAGAATCCATTCTGAAAATGGTTACAGCATTTATATTGGTATTCCGTTTTGTCCGACAACATGCTTGTATTGTTCGTTTACTTCTTATCCAATCGCCGTTTGGCGCAAGCGAGTGAAGGAATATTTACAGGCACTTTTTCGCGAAATTGATTTTGTATCGAAAGTATATAAGAACAAAATATTAGATACTGTTTATATTGGGGGTGGAACGCCTACTACACTTGAGGCGGAAGAACTGGATCATCTACTACAGCACGTCCATAACAGATTCGACTTTCGGCAGGTAAAAGAATTGACTGTGGAGGCAGGGCGAGCAGATAGCATTACAAGAGAAAAACTTGCTGTGCTGAAAAAGAATGGCGTGACTCGCATTTCAGTAAATCCGCAAACCATGAAAGATGAGACGCTGAAATATATTGGTAGACAACATACTGTGACGCAGGTAAAAGACGCGTTCTGGTTAGCGCGTGAAGTAGGATTTGATAATATTAATATGGATATTATTTTGGGACTTCCAGAAGAATTAGAAGCTGACGTGCAGCATACGATTGATGAGATTGTACAATTAAATCCAGACAGTCTGACAGTACATTCACTTGCAATCAAGCGCGCCTCAAAACTTAGTCAGTGGATTGAGGAAAATGGTATAGCGACTCTTCACAATACGGACAGCACAATGGAGATTGCGCGGAAGGGAGCATATGCATTAAATATGAAGCCTTATTATCTCTATCGACAGAAAAATATGTCAGGGAATTTTGAGAATGTTGGATATGCCAGAGAAGGGAAGTATGGGATTTATAATATTTTAATTATGGAGGAGAAACAGACCATAGTCGCCTGCGGAGCCGGGAGCGTATCGAAGCGAGTTTATCCAGATGGACGGATTGAGCGAAGCGAGAATGTGAAGGATGTTGCCCAATATATCGAGAGAATCGGGGAAATGATTGAGCGCAAAAAGCATCTTTTGAGCGATTGCTGATTGGATTTCTAAAAGGAAAATAATTGGGTAGGAAGGCATGAATGGGTACTAAAAATATCCAAAAGTGCAACATAAGTGCAACAAATTTCTGTTGAATAATATGTAATAATACTTCATATTACATTTTTTACTCGATGTGCAACAAATAATTTAGTGGTGTCAGTAGCACCACCCAAAGGACATTTCAAATAATAATGAAATGTCCTTTTTTTGCGCACTTTTGACGGTTTTAAGGTGCAACAAATGTATTTGAGGAAGCTGCGTTAGCAACTGTCAATCATTCATTAAAGAAAATTGGAGGAAAGAAGCATGAGTAGTAGTACAGCGTTAGGAGCAGAGAAAGCGATTATTTTTATCAGCGATGCACATGAAAAATTCTACTATGAGAAATTGAAAGAAGTCAGGTATCAGGACGTGTACCACAAAGCGTTTGTATATTGTCTTGGTATCAGCGATGACACGAGAAGAAACATTTACAGTATCTATGATTTTAAGACAGGCTGTGTAAAAACGGAGTGCCTGCATGAAGGCTGGCATTATGGGGAGTGAAGTAAAATGGGGAGTCCTTAAAAAAATCCCATATTTTCGTATGTTTCTGATAAAATCACTCCCCATTTTACACTGGTGGTTATAAACCACTAATCCTGTCGGGAAACTTATCCTGTTTTATGAATCCCTCTGGCACAAGGAATTTAAAAAATTCATAAGATCCGGATCTTCCTGCCAGGAAGGTTCATTTGAAGCAGGAAGCACATCATTATAAGCTGCTTCAATTGCTTTCCTCTTCATTTCGGTATCCGCCCTTGCATAAATCTCTGTGGTGGAGCAGTCTACATGCCCCAGAAAATCCCGGATATAGATAAGGTTGACCCCTGCCTGCAGCATATGCATACTTTTGCTGTGGCGAAAAACATGGGGAGTGATGGGGAAATCTACACGAAAGGCCGGATCCTTTTTTGCCTTATCTACATATTTGTTAATGATATAAGAAATCCCCCACCGGGAGAGTTTCTGCTTTTTCTGGTTTATAAACAGCGGCCTGCTTCCTTGGCTTATGTATGTATTTCCCATATGTCTGTCAAGATAATGCTGGAGGAGGTTTTGGGTCTTATCCATGACAGGTACCTGTCTGGTCTTATTTCCTTTTCCATGCAAAGTAATAACAGACGGCTTTTCAATCCTTACATCCTTTATCTCCAGATCCGCCAGTTCCTGCACCCTGGCGGCTGTGTCATACAGAACAGACAACAGGACAAGATCACGGAATCCCTCCCTTGTTGAACCGTCCGGCTGGCTTAGAAGTATACGCATTTCATCGCCGGTTAGATAGGGAACCATTGCCTTTGCCGTTTTCTTATAAGGGATATCCAGAATTCTGCTGATTTCTTCCATACATTCCGGTTTTTGCTTCTGTACATACCGGAAAAAGGAGTGCAAGGCAACCAGCCTCTGGTTTCTTGTACTTATGGCGCATCCCCTTTGGGTTTCAAGCCAATCCAGGTATTCCAGAATAAGCTGGCAGGTAATGGTGTGGATCGTAATCTTTTCCGTTTTCAGGTTCTTCTCGGACTCACAGAAGAAGAAAAAGAGTTTAAATGTAACCGCATAGGATTCAATGGTATTTCTGCTGACATTTTTCTGTCCAGGAAGATACTTCCCCAGGAATGAGGTCAGGTAATAAGGAAAATCAGGTTTCTTCATATGTAAAATCCCCTTCTGGTATTACGTCATGAAATACTGCCTCCGTCATCCTGACAATCTCCGGATAAAGCTCTGCGGTAAGACGGAGATAGTACTGTGTCGCCCTGAAATCCGAATGCCCCATATAAGCCGCAAGGTAAGGAAGCAGGTTGGTGAGGTCTTCCCCAGCCAAAGACCATTTTTTCAGGCAGGCAACGGCCAGGCCATGCCGGAAGTCATGGATTCTCGGACCGTTTCCGGTGTGCGGGATATCCGCCATAAGGAGGTAGTCCCTGAAATGGTTGTATGCGGTACTGCAGTCCATTCTGCCGTTTTTCCCTGGAAAGAGGTATGCATCTGGTTCGCTAAAGCGGTGGAATCCCTGCATATAAACAGACAGTCTTTCCATTAACGAAGGGGCTAGTGGGACAATCCTGTCTTTGTTATTTTTGGCGCCTCTAATCAAGGCATACGCATCATCCGTCCGGATATCGCAGATACGAAGGTTCAAAGATTCGGAAAGCCGTACCCCGGTTCCATAAAGGAACCGGAACAGAAGCGGATCTACAGTATTGCGTTTCGAGTTTTGCACGACAGGGTAATGATCCACGGCAAGAAAAAAACGTTTGATTTCATCGGCCGTATAGATATGTGGTATATATCTGCTGCGTGGGAGTACGGTTTTTATTTCTGGTATGTAAGTAGGTATTCCTTGTTTTTGGAGATAGAAAGCGAACTGGTTCATCACTACTTCTTTATTATAATGGGAAGAAGGCCGTTCATGCTCCGTGTAGATAAAGTCATCCATCATGGTTTTTGTAAGTTCCTGCCCCTGGTATCCATTATAATAGTGGAAATGGTCAAAATGCTGAAGATAACGTTCCTGACACTGAAACCGGAATCCAGTCATGTGTTTTGTATGGATATAGGATTGTATCAATCCGGAAAGGGTGCTTTTCCACTGATAATCTCTCATGGATGGAACACCTCCTCCGGATCAAGCGCACATCTGCGCAGGCCTTCCAGATCTGTTTTCAGATAGATTGCGGTTGTATTGATGTTCTGGTGCCCAAGCGTTTCTGAGATGACCGGGAGCGGAGCGCCGGAATCCAACATGTTCTTGGCAAGGGTGCTCCTGAGGGAATGCATTCCATGGTGTCCCGGGAGTGCCATGTCCAGTCCTGCCTTGACCATGTACCGGTGGAGTTCCTTGTGCAGGGATTCCTGTTCACCAAACGCACTGAATGGAGGCCTGTGTCTGACAAACAGCCGGTCGCATCCGGTAGATGGCCTGCCGTTTTTCAGGTAATCGATGACTGCCCAGCCGATGTCCTCCAGCAATGGGAGTTCCAGGGGCTGCCCGGTTTTCTTCATTATGATATGAATCGTCTTGCGTACCCAGTTGATATCCTTAAGCCGGAGACTGCGTATGTCACTGACCCGCAGTCCCAGCCGGGTGACCATCAGCAGGATCGCATAATCCCGTTTCCCTTTTGGGTCTTCTCGGTCAACAGCCGCCAGGAGTTTTTTGACCTCATCCTTTTTCCAGGAATAGGGGACCGTCCCATTCCTTGGTATCCTGATTTTGGGAAGCAGATCGGAAAGGTCGTGGCTGGTAAAGCCTTGGAAGAACAAAAAATGCCCGAAGTTGCGCAGGACATACAGCACAGTGCCTACATATTTAACAGAAACTTTATCATACGTGTGCAGGAACGTTTCCAGACATGACGCCGTTATCTGCCCGAGTTCCTTGATATCCTGGGATTCCAGATATAGCAGAAGGTTCCGTACATGGCGGATGTTCAGATCCTTTGTTGCGTCAGCATATCCCCTGGCATTACAGTATTCCTCAAAGGACTGGTAAATCTCAAGATAATCGGATGGGCATTGGAAAAGCTGTACCTGCTTTCTTGGCTCATAGTGGAATGTTCCTGTTTCGAGATACATCAAAAGCAGATGGAGGGGCTTCATACGACGGTTCAGGTTGGGGTCAAGGGTTGTTCCCCGAAAGCTGTTGATTTTTTTACCTGTTTTGAACTGTATATACTCAAGGCAGATTCTCTCATTTACCTCACAGATAGAGTTCTCCTCTAAATACTGTTCAAAAACATGAAATGAATTAATATAGTTCTTCAGCGTGCCGGGAGCTTGTCCCTGTTTTTCAAGGGACGAGATGATAAACTGGATTGCTTCATGGATGTCATTATTCATAAGTTACATCCTCCTTTCGGAGCCAGTATATCATCAAAGTAAAATGGGGAGTGATTTTATCAGGAACATACGAAAATATGGGATTTTTTTAAAGGACTCCCCATTTTACTTCACTCCCCATAATGCCGCAAATGGGGAGCTCCCCATTTGCGGCATACCCGTGCCATGCACCTGTACCAGCACGGGATGGACCTGACACTGATCTCCCAATGGCTTGGGCATGCCAGCCTTGAGACCACTCTGGTCTATGCCCATGCCGACACGGAGGCAAAGCGTAAAGCGATAGAAAAAGCCATGGGTTCTGGGACAGGGGCTCCAGAAGATTCTTCAAGCTATACCATAGACGATGAGGATCTCCTAAAGCAACTCTATGGCTTGTAAGCTCTTATAGGTTATACCGAATTCCTGTGTCGGGGCGGCATTTTTTGTTTTCTACTGTATAAGATCCAGTAAAAAGTTATACCGAAAATCTCCGCAAGAAGCCATGCTTTATCAGCTTTCCATGGAGATTTCGGTATAATAGAAGTTTCGGTATAACTACGAAAGTTCTTCCTACTATCTACAATGCCGAAAATACTCATTTTGCCAAACTTCCGCAAAAGAAAAACGCTGCAATCCTCAAAAAAAGATTACAACGCTCTCTAAACCTTATTCAAT
>ERZ808035.804-NODE-804-length-22279-cov-6.148140_pt1 | contig 22279 bp, 19 predicted proteins | sample MGYA00380189_ERZ808035 | MGnify/ENA primary metagenome ERZ808035 (study PRJEB31490, sample SAMN06133407) | mouse gut metagenome | isolation source: M5_1 | host: mice | place: China: Chengdu | collected 2015-05 ...
ATAAGGTGGTATAACATTCTGACTATTGGTAATTTGTAACAATTCGCAATTATTTTAGATATTTATATTGACTTTTACCAAATAAAATTTCTGTTGAAAACCTGATGTTATGCGTTTACGATCTGTCCAAAGTCAGGCTTTAAGGACGCGCCGCCGATCAAACCGCCGTCGATGTCAGGTTTTGAAAGAAGCTCTGCCGCATTGGATGCGTTCATGGAGCCGCCGTACTGAATGCGGACAGCCTCTGCAGTAGCCTCGTCGTACATCTCTGCGATGCAGTCACGGATGCCCTTGCAAATCTCCTGCGCCTGATCGGAAGTAGCAGTCTTACCGGTTCCAATTGCCCAGATCGGCTCATAAGCGATTACCATACCCTTTACCTGATCCGCGGTAACACCTGCCAGATCGGATTTGATCTGCAGTCTGATCCAGTCCATGGTCACGTTCATCTCTCTCTGCTCTAAGGACTCGCCGCAGCAGAGAATCGGAACAAGACCTGCCTCAAGAGCTTTCAGCACCTTCTTGTTCAGGAAAGCATCGTCCTCCTTAAAGTATTCTCTTCTCTCAGAGTGACCGATGATCACATACTCTACGCCTGCATCCTTTAACATAGGAGCAGAAATCTCACCCGTGTATGCGCCCTTGTCCTCAATATAGAAGTTCTCAGCGCCCACATGTACGTTAGTGCCTTTAACAGCCTGCGCCACAGGCACAATGTCGATAGCCGGTACACAGTAAACCACATCCACTGCATCGTTCACTACCAGATCCTTTAATGTCGCGCAAAGCGCAACTGCCTCGCTGGGAGTCATGTTCATCTTCCAGTTGCCGGCAATAATTCTTCTTCTAGCCATTGCTGTAATCTCCTTTATGATATTCAATATTTTTGATTTTTTATATTGTGTAAGAATGCCCTGAAACACCCTCTGCATGAATCTGCCATTTTCTCCTGGCGTATTGTCACAGCCAGGTGCTCAGGCACGCTTTATTCTGTTTTGGCATCAGCCAACAGCCAAAGCATTACTGCTGCTTCTGCTTTATCAGCCGTCTATTTGTCATCCGCAGCCACTACACCGGGAAGCTCCTTACCCTCTAAGAACTCAAGGGAAGCACCGCCGCCTGTGGAAATATGGGACATCTTGTCTGCAAAACCAAGCTGATTAACAGCTGCTGCACTGTCACCGCCGCCGATGATCGTCGTTGCGGAAGTCTCAGCCAGAGATTTTGCTACAGCAATTGTACCTTTTGCAAGAATCGGATTCTCGAATACACCCATCGGTCCATTCCATACTACCGTCTTCGCGGACTTCACAGCATCCGCATACATCTCAGCCGTCTTCGTACCGATGTCAAGACCTTCCTTGTCTGCCGGAATCTTGTCAGCATCAACTACTTCTACTTCGATCTCAGCGTCGATCGGGTTCGGGAAGCCTGCCGCTACAGTTGTGTCGATCGGAAGAAGCAGCTTCTTGCCAAGCTTCTCAGCCTTAGCCATCATCTCTTTACAGTAATCAAGCTTCTCATCATCCACTAAGGAATTACCGATCTCCATGCCCTGTGCTTTCAGGAATGTGAATGCCATACCGCCGCCGATGATCAGTGTATCGCACTTCTCGAGCAGGTTGTTGATAACATTTAACTTATCAGCTACTTTAGCGCCGCCGAGAATTGCTACGAAAGGTCTTACCGGATTCTCAACCGCATTGCCCAGGAAATCGATCTCTTTCTGCATTAAGTATCCTACTGCGTTCTCGCCGCCTTTTTCAGTGATATACTTTGTAACAACTGCTACGGAAGCATGTGCTCTGTGTGCGGAACCGAAAGCGTCACATACATATACGTCTGCCAGATCAGCCAGTTCTTTTGCGAAAGCTTCGCCTGCATCTGAAGGTTTGGTCTCCTCTTTACCACGGAAACGGGTATTCTGAAGCAGAACCACATCTCCCTCATTCATTGCTGCAACTGCCGCTGTAGCAGCTTCGCCGGTTACATTGTAGTCTGCTACGAAATTAACGGGCTTGCCAAGCTTCTCGGAAAGTCTCTCTGCAACAGGTGCAAGGGACTCGCCTTCATTGGGGCCGTTCTTAACTTTGCCCAGGTGGGAGCAAAGAATAACCTTGCCGCCGTCAGCGATCAGTTTGTTGATCGTCGGAAGCGCTGCAACGATACGTGTCTCGTCAGTGATCTTACCCTCTTTGAGCGGTACGTTAAAGTCACATCTTACAAGAACGCGTTTGCCTTTCACATTAATATCATCTACTGATTTCTTATTTAGTGCCATTGTTCTCTCCATTTCTGCGCCGCTTTGCTTCAAGTTTGTGGCAAGCAGCGCGCAAACACAAACCCCGCAGTCGGAAATTTCATTCCGATCCTGCACTCTCACAGTTAAACCATATCTGTTTCAGAAAAAAGAGACCCGGCCCAACGGCCGAGCCTCTCAAATTTACATCTCGTATTGTATTAACTTTCTTATGCCAGTTCTGAGAAGTACTTGATTGTACGAACCATCTGAGATGTGTAGCTGTTCTCATTGTCGTACCAAGAAACAACCTGTACCAGATTGTCTTCGCCAACCATGGTCTGTGTTGCATCAAAGATAGAACCGTATGTGCTTCCAACGATATCGGAAGATACGATCTCATCCTCATTGTATGCGAAGGACTCTGTAGCTGCTGCCTTCATAGCTGCATTGATCTCATCCTTGGTTACGGACTTCTCAACAGTTGCTACAAGGATTGTTGTAGAACCTGTAGGAGTAGGAACACGCTGAGCGGAACCGATCAGTTTGCCGTTCAACTCAGGAATAACCAGACCGATAGCTTTCGCAGCACCTGTGCTGTTAGGAACGATATTGATAGCGCCTGCGCGGGATCTTCTTAAGTCACCCTTTCTCTGAGGACCGTCAAGGATCATCTGATCGCCTGTGTAAGCATGGATTGTGCTCATGATACCGGACTTGATGCCTGCTAAATCATTCAGTGCTTTTGCCATAGGAGCCAGGCAGTTTGTTGTACAGGAAGCTGCAGAAATGATTGTATCCTCAGCCTTCAGTGTCTCATGATTTACATTGTAAACGATGGTAGGAAGGTCGTTACCTGCGGGAGCAGAAATAACAACTTTTCTAGCGCCGGCATTGATGTGTGCCTGTGCTTTGTCTTTGCTTGTATAGAAGCCGGAGCACTCTAATACAACGTCAACCTTTAACTCACCCCAAGGGCAGTTATTTGCGTCGGGCTCTTTGTAGATCTTAAGTGTCTTGCCATCAACTGTGATTGTATCTTCGCCTGCGGATACAGTATCTGCCAGAGCATATTTACCCTGAGAGGAATCATATTTTAACAAATGTGCCAGCATCTTCGGGCTTGTTAAATCGTTGATTGCCACTACTTCATATCCTTCTGCACCAAACATCTGTCTGAATGCAAGACGACCGATACGGCCAAAACCATTAATTGCTACTCTTACTGCCATTTTTTAGTCCCTCCTAAATAATGTTTTTTATATAATTTTACCCTGCTGTATGCGTACCATACACATTAGACTGGTAAAATTTAGTCAGCAGATTCATTTTACCCAATTTGTCCTAAAAATTCAAGACGTAAATCAAAAATAATTTGGTAAAATCACAAACATAACAATGAAGATCTCTGAACTATTGTATTTTCCATCCGGATCAACTATACTGAACCGGATGACTTAATCTGAAAGTCCGCATAAACCCTTGCACAAAGGGCTGAAACAAGAGCTTTTTTGTGGAAAATAAATAAGAAAGTATAGAGAGACTACCATGCCGATTACAGCTGACTATCATCTGCATTCTTCATTTTCCGGCGATTCAGACGCTCCCATGGAAAAGATGATCCAAAGGGGAATAGAAGCAGGCCTGACGCATATGTGCTTCACGGAACACAACGATTTCGATTATCCCGTCACCGAAATGGATTCTGCCGGGAAATTCGAAGTGGATCCCGATGCATATCTGCACGATTTTATAAAATTAAAGGATAAGTACGCCGATCAGATTTCACTCTGCTTCGGTGTGGAACTGGGGCTGCAGCCTCATTTATGCCGCAGAAATTCCGTTTTTGCAAAAGACCATGACTATGATTTTATCATAGCCTCTTCCCATATCTGCAACCGGAAAGATCCCTACTACCCTTCTTTTTACGAAGGAAGAACACAATATGAAGCCTATCTGGAATACTTCGAGTCCATTCCTGCCAATCTGGAATGCTTCCACGATTTTGATGTGTACGGCCATCTGGATTACGTAGTGCGTTACGGTCCGCAAAGGGATGAGGGATATTCTTACGAAGCATACCGGGACATTTTCGACGACATTTTGACAAAGCTTATTTCTATGGGGAAAGGCATCGAGATCAATAGCGCAGGACTGGCAAAAGGCTTACAGAACCCGAATCCCTGTGCAGGCGTACTGAAACGTTACCGCGAACTGGGCGGTGAGATCATCACAACCGGCTCAGACGCACACATGCCAGAGCAGATTGCCGGTGCCTTTGACAAAGTCTCCGGCATATTAAAAGACTGCGGTTTCCGGTATTATACCACCTTCGAAAAACGCAGACCTTCCTTCCATAAATTATAGATTTATCAGCCTTTCAAAATGTAATCCTCCGGCGTCTGCGCTTCCACACTTCCGCCCGGACGCCGGACAATTCTGCTCCCTGTCTTAGCAGGATCTTCTTATATCACAAACTGATCCATCAGCCCCACCATAGTCTCAACCTGGGTCTTCTGCTCTTCGCTGACTGCAGCCGTCTCCTGTGATGCCGCGGAATTATTATCGACCACAGCAGAAACCTGCTCCACGCTTGCGTTGACATCGCGCATACGTTCCGTATCCTGCTTGAGCATCTCCACAATCTGTTCCATCTTCTGTGTCGCTTCCTTTGCCTCCGTCATAACCTCATTCATGTTTGACACAGTCTCATCCGCGATCAGAATGCCCTTGTCCATTGCCGTAATGGTAGACTCGATCAATTCCGTGGTCTTGCCCGCAGCCCTTGCCGATTCATTGGCCAGATTCTTCACCTGCTCCGCCACCACTGCAAACCCTCTTCCGGCTTCTCCTGCTCTTGCAGCCTCGATCGCCGCATTTAACGCCAGAAGATTGGTCTGGGATGCAATATCCTCAATGGCACCTATAATCGTACCGATCTGCTCCGAACATCTGCTGATCTCCTGAATTGCCTCCTTCAGATCCAGCATCATCTTATTTCCGTTTGCCAGCGTAATACCGGCCTTGGTCGCAAGTCTTGCAGATTCTTCCGCCTCTCTGGTATTATATTCCATACTCTTGGTCATATCCTCAAAAACTGACAAAAGATCGGCCACCTGGCTGGCCTGTGCGGTACATCCCTGAGCCATATCTTCCGCTGCATACGCAAGCTGCCCGGAACCGCTGTCGATCTGTCTGGAAACATTGAGAATCGTTGACAGAGTCTCACGCATCTTCTCTCCGATCTTCTGGAAAGACTCCTTGATCGTCACAAATTCGCCTACATACTCCTGTTCTATCCGGATATTATAATTACCGTTGCCCATCTGCTCCAATATCTTCGTGATCTCTTCCACCATGGCAAGCAGATTTTTCTTCATAAAGGCAATCGCGCCGACCATTCTCCCGACTTCACTCTCATCTGCCTGCAGATCCAGTTCCGTGCGGAAATTGCCTTCCGCCAGTACACCCATCTGATCGGAAACTTTCTGGATCGGCTCAAGAAGTTCTTTCTCAGCAAATTTAATAATCCTGATAAACTGCATCACAACATAGACAAAAGCGCACGCAAACAAAGCACCGAAGAAAAGCTGCAATATCTGCATAACTGCCTGCTTTTTATCTTTCCGGCCAAGAATCTCCTGAATGATCTCATCTGTCAGTGAATTAATCCTTTTGACCGTTTCTCCGTACTGGTCGCTGAACACACACGCCTGGGCCACCTCAAGTTCCCCCGCCTGTACATGGGCAATTGCCTCTTCCTCCAGCGGAACCAGTCCTTCCGACAGGTCGGAAATCCCGTTCAGGCTGTCCCACTCCGCATCCGTGAGACTGCACTTATGCAGCATTTCCACGGCATTCTCACGATTCCTGTCTGTGTTCAGTTCTTTCATGTAATCATCGTAATATGCCTGCTCGCCCGTAGCCGCGTAGGACTGTATTTCATAAGTCAATGTCCTGGATCCTACCCTGTACTGGTTCAATGCCGCCATCGTGTTGATCTGCGCGGTATGTACCCGTGATGTGCCCAGATTCAGTATGATAAATCCGAGCAGCAGCAGCGAGCCTGCCCCTACCGCCAGAAAAGCCTGATGTACTAGCTGCCTGAGCATTGCTGACTGGCTCTTTTTCCCTGATACTATAGCTTCCCCTTTTCCCATTGTCTTTCTCCCAACATTATAAAATTATTTGCAGTACCCGGACATGCCGCCAAAGTTTCTCACGCGGCAATCTCCTGCCTGCATTTCTATTATATCGGTAACTTAAAATAACATCAACCCTTAATCCGAAATATGGAAAAAGCAGGCGCCGCAACGCTTTCTTTCTGCGTTGCAGCGCCTGCACCTGTTCATTTTGAAAAGACAAAACCTTTAGCCATCAGCCGGATCCGGATCACTCATATAATCCTGTCAGATACTCGATCACCGCCTGACGCATCTCATTCTGTGCAAGATATGCTTCTCCGTAATTCTCTTTCAGGCTGTCAACATATTCCTCTCCGCTCTCTCCAGCCATCTCGTCAAAATATGCCTGGACATCAAAGCTGAGGCCTGCATCTTCAAAGACTGCCTGATAGACCATGGCCTCTTTTACCTCTTCTTTGGCCCGCTGGGTAAGTTCTTTCTCATATGCGATCTCGTCGTCAATGTCTTCCCCGTTATTATCGCTGTATTTAAGAAGTGATTTCGCCGCCTTTAAATATTTCTTCGGATAAGTGTTTATCACAGAGTTTTCTACCACATATTCAGTAATGTACTCCTCCACATGGCCTGCGCGGAATTCATTTTCCACCTGGGCACGATATTCCTCTGCCGTAGACACCCCTTCCGTTTCCGCAAGGTTTTCAGCCACAAATTCATCCGTAAGCTCCGGCGCCTTCTGAATACCGTGGATAGTCACAGCAAAGCTGGCATCCTTACCTCCCAGCTCTTCGTTATAATCCTCCGGGAATGTAACCTCAACCGTCACCTCTTCACCGGGTTTATGGCCGATCAGCTGCTGCTCAAAATCATCCACAAGCGAACCGGAACCGATGACCAGATCATATCCTGCCCCGCCGCTGTTGCCGCCTTCAAATTCAACACCGTCCACAGTTCCCACATAATCAATATTTACTTCATCTCCGTCAGCGATCACAAGATCTCCGTCCGTCTTAAGCTCTTTGTAAGAGGAAAGCATCGAATCGATCTCACCTTCCACCTCTTCCGACGTAGCCGCCACCTCGTCCTCCGGGATCGTTATATTCTTATAATCAGCCAATGTAACCGCCGACTTCATGTCTGCATTTTCAATTTTACCGTCAGCGGTAAGCCCCGCGCTGAAATCCCTGTGGGGAGTCGTGCGGATAGCCATGATGTAAAGCTGTCTTCCCACAAGTGCCGCAAACGCCAGTACAAGAACCGTCGTCACCAGAATACCGGTTGTCCTGGAAACCCGCTTCTGGCGTCTCTCCTTCTCCACCTGTTTTCTGCGCGCCTCGCGCTTTGCCTTACTCTTGCTTACGTCTGTTTTCTCATCAACTCTGGTTGTTTTCTTTGCTGCCATTTTATTCGACCTTCACTTTCCGTAAATTTATATCTCTAAAAAGATAATTTAACATATTTGGCCGATAAATGAAATACCCAGATAAAAGTTCACAAATAATGCACAATTTTACCGTAACAATTCATTCTGCCCGATAGACTTTTACGCCGTGAGCCGGAATCCCCGCCTCAATCCGGCCGGATACCACGGTGGTCTCTTTTTGTTCCCATAATTCAAACAATACCGTATCCTCCGATATCAAAGCCTCCTCTCCCAGTTCCTCAATACCGACAGAAACAGTCTGCGCCTCATCACTGAGGTTGAAAAGCGCCACACAAAGTCTGCCGGCAGCTTCATCCTTGTTTTTCCAGACTGCCAGATCCTCTGTCCTCAAAATCTGGGTGCCTTTACAGCTTTCTTTCATCAACGCAAGAATATCCCTGTTGGTCAAAAGGGACAATGTCCAGTCATCCAGCAAAGTCAGTTCCGCACCGATCATAAGAGGCGAGCGGAACATACACCATAATGTCATCATGGTCTTCTGCTCTTCCCTTGAAAAGCGCGTCTCCCACTCATTGCCGAATCCCTTGCCCAGTTTTCCAAGAGGAAGCATGTCACAGTCCGGGAAGCAGCCCGCACGCACATGATCCTGCCACATCTCACATCGCACAAACATGCCTTTGAGCAGTTCCCATTCATCCCAGAAGTCGTCAGTGATCCGCCACATATTCGCATATCTGCAGTACTCCCATGCCCTGTCAATATGCGCCGGCCCAGGAGAAAGACTGAGCACAATGGGCCTGCCGCACCTTTCTATGGCCCGATGGATCATTCTGGTCTCCTCCCATCCCAGAAAAGGTTCCGTTCTGTACAGCCTGCTGTCGCATATATCGTCACATTTGACAAAATCCACGCCCCACTGGGCATACAGCGAAAAGACAGAATCATAGTATGCCTGTCCGTCCGGGGTGTTCCTCACACCGTACATATCCGGATTCCAGATGCAGATCGAAGAAGGATCCGCAATCCGGTCGGCTTTCTCCTGCGCTCCCAGAACCGGACATGCCTCATGGGCAGCTTTCCGGGGAATGCCGCGCATGATATGAATCCCGAACTTTAACCCCAGTCCGTGCACATAATCCGCCAGCGGCCCGAACCCCTTTCCTCCGGCTGAGGAAGGAAATCTTGCCGGTGCCGGCAAAAACCTGCCGTAAGCGTCCATCTCCACATCTCCGAAAGGAATATACTGATACCTGTCTCTGAGCGTTCCTGCGTCATTGGAATACCATTCGATGTCCACCACCACATATTCCCATCCGAATTCTTTCAGATGTTCCGCCATGTAATCCGCATTGGCTTTCACCTGTGCCTCGTTTACGGTGGTGTCATAATAGTCATAGCTGTTCCATCCCATAGGCGGGGTTGGTGCAAAACTGTTTTTGTCTGCTGTCTTTTTTAATCGTTCCGTCATGATGATCTGACCGCCTTTCCTGCTTTTATACTCAAATCATACATGATACAGGCGGTTCTGTCACGAAACTCTTCTGTTTAAAAGTCAATGTCCGGAAAGTCAATGTCTTATTCGATCTGGGCGATCAGATTCCAAAAAGGGGAACAGTCCTCTCTCTTTCTCCCCGGTTCGTCGTAAAACAGAATCCTGTCATGATGATCAGGAACCACTCTCTTGATGGAATTGCGCGCGATCTGCTCCTGACTCCTGTTCACGCAGATTATGTAGATACCCTCTTTCCGCTCCGGCACCGTCTCCATTCTGTCCTGTACATCCGCACCCGCAAGATTCATCGCCCCGAAGCCCGTCATGCCGAATTTTTTCCTGAACTTAATAAAGAAGGATATCCCCTCCCTGAAAAAAACCTTCTTGATCCTTTCTTTTGTAGCGTTATCATATACTTCGCACAATGCGATCTCATTATTTACTTTTACTTTTGACAGTTTCGATTCTACCATAATAACCTCTCTTCCACTACAGGTCTAAGAGCTTCTCTCCTCAGTAAGCTTATGCTTACAAGTACCTATCCTATCACACGGGTTGTGAAAATGTCGTGAAGGAAAGCGGTAGAATTTCTTAAGATTTTCTTATTATGGTCCCCCCGCCCAGCACGCAGCCGTCCTCATAAAAAACCACTGCCTGTCCCGGTGTAATGGCACGCACCGGCTCCCGGAAAGTACATTTTATGACATCCTTTTCCACACGCTCAATAACACATTTTTCACCCCTGTGGGCATAGCGGATCTTAGCCGTCACTTCTCTTTGTCCCGGCAGGTCTGCCATTCCCATATAGTTAATCCGGTCACAGTACAGCGTATCTCCGAACACGTCCTGCGCTTCGCCGATCACCACCTCATCCGTCTCCGGTCTGATCTGCGTCACAAACACAGGCCGTCCCATGGCCAGATTCAGCCCCTTGCGCTGTCCCACCGTATAGTGTGTGATCCCCAGATGCCTTCCCAGCACCTCTCCGTCTTCTGTCACGAAATTCCCCGGCCCCGGAACTCTCTCTCCCGCCGCCCGTTCGATATAGGCCGCATAATCATGATCCGGAATAAAGCAGATCTCCTGGCTGTCCGGCTTATGCGCTACAGGAAGTCCGGCCTGTTCTGCGATGGCCCGGATCTGGTCCTTCGTATACTCCCCCACCGGCATCAGTGTACGGGCAAGCTGCTCCTGGGTCAGACTGTATAAAGCATAAGTCTGGTCTTTCCCGGCTGTGACGGAATTTCTGACCGCATACCTGCCGTCAGCCATCTGTGCGATCCGCGCATAATGTCCTGTGGCAATATAATCGGCACCGATGGCCAGACTCCTTTGCAGCATGGATTCCCATTTCACATAGCGGTTGCAGGCAATACACGGATTCGGCGTCCTGCCGGCCAGATACTCTTCCACAAAATAATCCATGACGCTGCACTTGAATGCTTCCCTGAAATTCATCACATAATAGGGGATGTCCAGCTTCTGCGCCACCCTTCTGGCGTCGTCCACCGCGCTCAGGCCGCAGCAGCCTCCGTTTTTCTCCTGCACATCCCGCTCCACATCCTGCCAGATCTGCATGGTGGCTCCGATCACTTCATATCCCTGTTCTTTTAAAAGATATGCCGCCACGGAAGAATCCACTCCGCCGGACATACCTACCACTACTTTCTTTTTTGTCATATTGATACCCCTTGTCCGCTTCAGCGGACGCAAAATCAATCGTTGTTTCTTCTTTTTCAAAAATGAAATATGTTCCGCCCGGTTCTTCTCTTCTTCACCCACGCATAGATTTAAACCATATCCAACATGAAGACGGTGCTCTATGACATTACAGAAATGGAAAAACCCTTTAGTAACCGGAACTGTCATTCTTACACTGACCGGTCTCCTCAGCCGTTTTATCGGCTTTTTCTATCGCATTTTCCTGTCAAATATATTCGGCGCTGAAGGCATGGGAATCTATCAGCTGATCTCCCCTGTGCTGGCGCTCTCCTTCTCGCTGACCGTATCCGGCATCCAGACTGCCATCTCAAAATATGTGGCCAGTGAAACAAGCACCCGTGACTATAAGACCTCTTTCCGCACGCTCTGGGCAGGCTTCCTTCTTGCCATGGCGCTGTCCGCGGCCTGCGCGCTGTACATTTATCTGTATGCGGACTGGATCGCCGTCACCCTTTTGCTGGAAGCACGAACTGCACCGTTACTGCGCATCATCGCCCTGTCCATCCCTATGGCTACCGTGCATTCCTGTATTAACGGCTACTTCTACGGCATCCGCAAAACCGCCATTCCGGCCGTATCCCAACTGGCGGAACAGCTTTGCCGTGTGGGCTCTGTCTATCTGATCTACTACTTCTGCAGACAGCATAACATGAAACCTACCATCAGTTTTGCCGTAGCAGGTCTGGTTATCGGTGAAGGTGCCTCCATGATTGTCTCTGTCGTTGCAATTCTGGCACGGGCGCATCAGGTATTTCCGGTTCGGGATTATGAATCCGGCACTTCACATACACCCGGCCGTGCTTTTTGCAATGGAGGATTTTTTCGTTCTGCCCGCAGATCTCAGACTCCTCTGCGTACAGCGCCGGTCTGGAGCATATACAGAGGGATCATGGGACAGCTTCTGCGGCTGGCAGTGCCTCTGTCCGCCAACCGGCTGGTTATCAACCTGCTGCAAAGCATCGAGGCGATCTATATCCCCAACAGGCTTATGGCCCACGGATTGAACAATGCCGATGCCCTGGGCGTGTACGGTGTGCTGACGGGAATGAGCCTGCCGTTGATCCTTTTTCCGTCGGCCATCACCAATTCCATATCCGTACTGCTGCTGCCCATCGTGTCCGAAGCAGACGCCGCCGGCAACAAAGCCGCTGTCAGACGGGCCATCATGACTTCCATACGCTACTGCCTGCTGCTGGGTTTCGGCTGTACTGCCATGTTTCTTCTTCTGGGACGTCCCGCAGGACGCCTGTTGTTTCACTCGGAACTGGCCGGCAGCTTTATCTTGACCTTAAGCTTTATCTGCCCTTTCATGTATATCGCCAGTACACTGAACAGCATTCTGAACGGACTGGGAAAAACGGCCCAGACTTTCCTGTTCAGCGTGGTCAGCCTTCTGCTGCGCCTGCTCTTTGTGTTCATCGCCATTCCGGTCTACGGGATCAAAGGCTACCTCTGGGGCACACTGGCAAGCCAGATGCTGCAGACGTTTCTGTGCACGGTATCGGCGCTTCATATTTCCCATAAGGCACACCGGGCGTAAACCGCCTGCCGAAGCGTCTTGTCTACACAGACTTTTCTCCTGAGGCAGGTTGTGCAAGCGCCAAAATGCGGCTTTGGAGCATTTTGTGTGCATAAAAGTACGCAGACACGCAAAAACGTTTCTTGCGATTCACACCCTAATATACTATAATATATGTGCTTTTGCCAGAAAAATCGATTCCATCTGTGTATCCAACGTAACTGTTTTGTCTGGCACTGAGTATACATTTTAAGAGGAGTGTGAAAAAATGTCTTTTCATTATGTAGCAAAATTACCAACCCCGGAAGAAATCCGTAAACAGTTTCCGGTGCCCGAACATCTCGTGAAGCTCAAACAGGCCCGGGATGCCGAGATCCGTGATGTCATTACCGGAAAAAGCAGCAAATTTCTGCTGATCATCGGGCCCTGTTCCGCAGATAACGAGGAAGCGGTTTGTGATTATGTAAACCGGCTTGCCCGCATCAACGAACAGGTCAAAGATAAATTAATTCTGATACCCAGAATCTATACAAACAAGCCCCGTACTACCGGCGAGGGATACAAAGGCATCGTCAGTCAGCCCGACCCGGAGAAAAAACCGGATTTCACAAGCGGCCTGATTGCCATGCGCAAGATGCATATCCGCGCCATCGAAGAATCCAGACTGACCGCCGCGGATGAAATGCTCTATCCCGACAACTGGGGCTATGTGGAGGACATCCTTTCCTATGTTGCCATCGGGGCACGTTCCGTAGAGGATCAGCAGCACCGCATGACCGTCAGCGGTTTCGACGTTCCCGCCGGCATGAAGAACCCTACCAGCGGCACACTGTCCGTCATGCTGAACTCGATCTATGCCGCACAGCATCCCCATGAATTTATCTACAGAGGATTTGAAGTGAGTACAGGCGGCAATCCGCTGGCACACGCTGTCCTGCGCGGTTCCGTCAACAAGCACGGCCGGAGCCTGCCAAACTACCACTATGAAGATCTGGCCATGCTCTGCTCCCTGTACCATGAATATGACCTTGTGAATCCGGCCTGCATCATCGATGCCAACCACAATAACTCCGATAAGAAGTACGAGCAGCAGATTCGTATTGTCAAGGAAGTAATGCACAGCCGGAAACTGAACAGCGATATTCACCGCATGGTAAAAGGCGTTATGGTGGAAAGCTATATTGAAGAAGGCAGCCAGAAAATCGGCGAAGGCATCTACGGTAAATCCATTACCGATCCCTGTCTGGGCTGGAAAGCATCGGAACGGCTGATCTATGATATTGCAGAATACGAGTAAAAAACACCAGAAAAGGGCATCGCAACATCATCAAATAAGATGATTGAGCGATGCTCTCTTTTCTGCTATTCCTGCTTCACGATCCGGTAATATTTCTTCGCCGTAATCAGATAGCTCACACCGTACACCACCACAAACACCGCCGCTGTCCCGGCTATGCTTCCCACAAAGATTCTCATGTCAAACAGAGAGATCGTCGCAAACAATCCTTTTACCATGAACATTCCCGCCATCGTATGCAGCAGTGCTCCTGCAAGCGGCAGACCAAAAAACATCAGTATCTGTCTGTGCACTGTACTGTGAATCTCCCGTTCACTCATGCCGACCTTCTGCATAATGCCGAAATTATTCCGATCCTCATATCCTTCCGAAATCTGCTTGTAATACATAATCAGAAGCAGATACATAAAAAAGATCAGTCCGAATATAATGCCCACAAACAGCAGCGCGCCATACATAATCTGCGTATTTTCTCTCCACTCCACACCATTCTCAAGACCATTGAATCCCGGCCGGCTCTCTCCCCATGCACTGAATTCACTCAAAAACGCTGTTTTCTTTTCATCTGCGCCTTCCAGCAGAAGCAGAATCCGCTGCGACACATCACTTTTGATAAATCCTGCCGCATCTTCCACTCCATACGCCTCGCACCATGCCCGGACACATGCTTCCCGAACCTCTTCATCCCTGACGATCATCACATATCGCGCCTGATACACATTCTCGTCTGCCTTCGGGTACGGGAAAAATCCGTCAAGCTCCTCCTTCACCTGCAGCTTTTTGTTAAAAAAGTCGATTGAATCATATCCGAAATCACTGCCGCTGCAATAAATGAGAGCTTCCTCCTCTGCCAGACTGAAGGCACGATTTTCTACACGGTTGTAGTCATCCTGCATGATCAGATCAAGCTGATACTCATCTTCGTAATCCTCTCCCGTCTGCATCTCAAACCTGTTTTCAACTTTTCTGACATGAAGCGTCACTTTATCGTATATATCTAATCTTGCCGCCGAAATACCATATTTTTCTTCCAGCGCAGTCTCCTTCTGTACCACGGCATCCGGATCGACTTTTTCTCCCCTGTAAGACATGGTCAGATCGTAAGGGTATATAAAATGCATACATCCTTCCAGACCAACGCTCAGTGCCACCGTACAGATCAGCGTAATAAGCACCATGGTAGAAAAAATACAGATATTGGAAAGACTCGCCGCACTCTTTTTCATGCGGTAAAGCATTCCTGAAACGGTGATAAAATTTTTCGGCCTGTAATAAATCCTCTTCCTTGTCTTCATCCACTTCAGAAACGCGATGCTTCCCGACGTAAATAAAAGATATGTTCCAATGATCACCAGAAAAACCGCCAGGAAAAAGTTGATAAAGATCATGGAGTCAACCTTGGCAGTAATGGAGCAATAATAACCTGCACCCAGCGATGCCGCACCGAGTATGGCATAGAGCCATAAAAACCTCGGCTCTTTCTCACCTTTTTTGCTGCCGCTCATTAGTTCAACAGGCCTTGCTTTTCCCACCTCCCATAAGCCCCACACATAATTGACCAAAAACACAACGGCAAAATAGGACAGTGTCTCCCGAAATGCCAACGGTTCAAACACAAAACTTATGTCTGCCGAAAGCCTGCAGATCCGGAGCAGCAAAAGAAACATAAGCTTGGATAGCACAACGCCGAAAATGATTCCTCCTGCTATCGTCCACACATAAAGGATCACCGTCTCAAAAAGCATCATGATTCCGATATGCTTTTTCTCCAATCCCAGAATATGATACAGCCCGAATTCCTTTCTGCGCCTTTTGATCAAAAACCCGTTGGCATAGATCAGAAAACATACAAGTATGATCGATAAAAGGCCCTGTCCCATCTGCATCAAAATCCACATGTATGCACTTTTGGGAATTAATTTCACAATATCATTGTGCAGGATCGATGCAAATACAAAATAGATAAACACCGAAAAAATACCTGCTGCAAGATAAGGATAATATACGCTTCCGTTGCTCACAATGCCCTTCCAGGCAAGCTGTGGCAGCAGTTTTATCCGCAGTCTGTCTGTTTTGTTGTTTGTCCTGCCGGTTGATGTGTTCATGCCGGATACACCTCTTTTCTCTCCTCAGATTCTTCTGCCTTCCCGCTCTGCTTTTCTATGCACATCCTTCTGTCAGTGCAGTTCTGTCCAGCCTTACAGTTTCGGACGCTGTCTTTTTCTATGACAGATGCTTCTGTTTTCTGCTCCGTGTCTGCACCGTCTTCCTTTTGCGTCTGCAATACCGTCAACGCATCGGATATCATCTTATACATAGCCTCATTGCTCTGATTTCCCTTATAGATCTGGTGAAATACACAGCCGTCCTTGATAAAAAGCACCCGTCCTGCATGGCTGGCCGCCTGAATACTGTGAGTCACCATCAGAATTGTCTGCCCCTCCCTGTTCACTTCACTGAACAGTCGAAGCAGCTTTCCTGCCGCCTTGGAATCCAACGCCCCGGTAGGCTCGTCCGCCAGAATAATATCCGGTTCCGTGATCAGCGCCCTGCATACCGCTGCACGCTGCTTCTGACCGCCTGACACCTCATAAGGAAATTTTTCCAGAATTTCTCCGATGTCCAGTTTCCTTGCCAGCGGAAGAAGCCTCTTCTCCATTTCCCGGTAATCCGCACCTGCCAGCACAAGGGGCAGATAAATATTGTCTTTCAGGGACAGCGTATCCAGCAGATTAAAGTCCTGGAACACAAACCCCAGATGTTCTCTTCGAAAAGCACAGATCTCACGATGCCTGATCTCTGTCAGATCCCGTCCGTCCAGCAGCACCTGACCGCTGGTCGCCTTATCCAGAGAAGCCAGAATATTAAGAAGCGTCGTCTTCCCGGAACCGGATTCACCCATGACCGCCACATACTCCCCTTCCTCTACAGAAAAGTTCACATCGCATAAAGCCTGCACTTTGGCCGCTCCGAATCTTGTGGTATATACTTTTTTGACATTTTTAACCTCTAGCAGTGACATATTATGTTAACCTCCTTCTGTTATACCTGTTTTACGAAAGGGATTTTTTTATTCCACCAGACCATTCTTTCCCGACTTGCAATTTTCTCTCCCTTACATAAAGCAATTATATAAAAAGAAGAAATGTACTGCCATTCATCAGGCTTACATTTCTTTTCTCCGACCTTACATTTTTGTCACATATACTGCATATATTCCATACTTCCGCTTCGCAGCGTCTCAAATTGCGGCAAATATCCTTCAGTCTCAGTCAGCCTCAAATTAAAAAACGAGAATGACTTGAGACCAGAAATGAGACTTGCCGACGTTCATTCCTGTACAAATCCGAGAATGACCTTTGTCCCCTCTCCCGGAACAGACACCACCCTCATGGCATGCGCCATTCTGCCCATGATCCGGTCACAAAGATACAGGCCGATCCCGGTAGACTTTCGATCCAGCCGTCCGTTGTAACCCGTAAACCCTCTCTCAAAGATTCTTGGCAGGTCGCTTTCCCTGATTCCGATTCCCGTATCTTCAATGACCAGATAAGATGCCTTGCCAGACCTCATACTGCCATCCGCATCCGCTCCGTAGATCGCGATACCGCCCTGATAAGTATATTTCAATGCATTTGAGAACACCTGCTCCACCACGAATCCCAGCCATTTTTCATCGGTCACTGCCCGGATCTCAAATTCCTCCATCCGAAAAGAAAGGCCGCTTCCCAGAAACAGCACAGAGTATTTGCGCACCGCCTGCTTTACGATCTCATATACATCGTAATCTTTAAAAAGGAAATCCGAAGACGGACTGTCCAGCCGGGCAAAGCATAAAGCCATCTGGGTATACTGCTCAATCTTAAACAGTTCCTCCTGACATCGCCGCTCCTGCCCCTCTTTACGCTCCTCATTGCCGCTTCTTTGCTGTTCACCCGCCGACATGATATCCTCATTTTGAAGCAGCAGCCTGAGCGCCGCGATCGGCGTCTTGATCTGATGCGTCCACATGGTATAATAATCCGCCATCTCTTTCTGCTTCTCATCATATTTCGTGACAGACTTCCTCTTCGCCTGCTCTTCCTCCACAAGAAGCTGCGTGAACAGGGAATCTGGAAAGTTCTTCGCCTCCGGCAGAAACCGTGTTCTCTCCTCTTCTTTTTGCAGCAAAAAAAGCAGTCCGCGGCATTTTATGTGATAGCTTCTGTAATCAGCCAGCACCGCCAGAATGCCGAAAAAGACTGTTATTTCCACGGCGTACACCATATTTCTCCGTACCTGATCATAATGATACAAAAAAGCGACCGCATAAAATACCGTTACGATAAGGATGTATAATCCCATGGCCTTCCATTTATCCCGGATATATGCCCGGCATATCTGCATGTTCATTTCTTTTTGATTCATCATAACTTGTTACACTCCTGAACTTTTATGATACCCTATACAGAATTATTCCGCTTCTTCCGCTGACAACTGATATCCTACTCCTTTCTTCGTGAGAATAAAATCGTGGATTCCCGCATCCTCCAGTTTCTTCCGAAGCCGGTTCATATTCACGGTCAGCGTATTATCGTCTACGAAGCATTCATTGTCCCACAGCCTCTTCATGATATTCTCGCGGCTTACCGTGTTCCCGTCATACTCATAAAGAAGCTGCAGAATGCGAAATTCATTCTTGGAAAGTTCGATCCTTGCTCCCTGATAGAGAAGACTCATATCCGCCAGATTCAGGATCACCTTGCCATGTTCCATGACTGACGACTGTTTCTGAAAAGAATAAGTTCTCCGCAGAATTGCCTGCACCTTAGCCGATAATACGTCCAGATCGAAGGGTTTCGTAATAAAATCGTCCCCGCCCATGTTCATTGCCATTACAATATTCATATTGTCAGCGGCGGAAGAAATAAACACCACCGGAACCTGTGAGATCTTCCGAATCTCCCCGCACCAGTAATATCCGTTATAAAATGGCAGTCCGATGTCCAGAAGAACAAGATGCGGGTCAAAGGCGACAAACTGCGGCAGTATATTTTCAAAATCTGTCACACAGGCTGTCTCATGCCCCCATTTCCCCAGAAATTTTCCGATCTGTTCCGAGATCGTACTGTCATCTTCAACAATCAGAATCCTGTACATGTTATCTGCTCCTTTTCCACCCTGAAGTCTGATTTTCCGTCATCCTTTGCGCAAATGCACTGCCTGAATCCATCCAGGGCTGTATCCCTAAAACAATATTATAAAAAAAAGCACAGGATGTTTCAACTGTAAACATTCCTGTGCATTGTTCCCGTCAATCAATATAATTGTTGCAAGCTGCCCCGTACCCTATTCCTTCTGCTTCAATTCCTGCTCTCCAAACCGGAGCCTGTTTTCTGATTCCTATACTTTTACATAACAAACACAGAGCATCCTGCCTCTGCAAACGTGCCCGCTTCTCAAATCTCTGCCAGGTAAAAGCTTCTACCCTCTGGGATGAGCTTTCGCATATACTTCCCGGATATGACTGTGATTCAGATTGGCGTAAATCTGCGTAGTGGAGATATCAGAATGCCCCAGCATCTCCTGCACACTTCTCAGATCAGCTCCGTTCTCCACCAGATGCGCCGCAAACGAATGTCTGAGCGTATGTGGCGTGATATCCGCCTTAATATCCGCTTTCTTCGCATAATATTTGATCAGCTTCCAAAAACCCTGTCGGCTCATCGGCTGTCCCGAACAATTGGCGAACAGTACATCCGATGTCTTGTTCTCAAGCATCTCGTCTCTCGTACCGTTCAAATATCTTGCCAGAGCACTCTTGGCCTCGGTGCCGAAAGGAATGACTCTCTCTTTATTACGGTCACGGCACAGAATAAATCCCATAGGCATATTGACATCTGAAATTCTGAGCGTAATCAGTTCCGTCACCCTGATCCCTGTAGCATAAAGAAGTTCCAGCATTGCCTTATCCCGGATTTCTTTATGGGTATTTCCTGAAGGCTGTTCCAGAAGCCTTACCACCTCATCGGGTGACATGATCTCCGGAATCTTCTTCTCAATCTTCGGTGCCTTCAATTCCTCGGAAATATCTTCTGCTATAATGTTCTCATGAACCATATAATGGTAAAACGCTTTTATTGATGCTATATTTCTCGAAACCGTAGCCGCCGCAAACTTACCATCTTCCAGATATTTTACATATCCCTCCAAATCCTGCTTTGATACCTCAGCCGTCTCATGGATCCCGCGTTCCGCCATAAAGTGCTGTACTTTTTCCAGATCTCTCTTATATGACATCTCTGTATTAGTCGAAGTATTCTTCACATTATGTAAATATGCTATGAATGCTTTAATCTCTTTTTCCATGTAACCGGAAATCCTTCCCTGAGCGACCCCTCTTATGTAAATCAACTCATCGTCTGCCTACCATTATAAGCAGAATTTCAAAGAAAAGCAAATGGATTTTTCCCCGATTTTATGGGCATTTCAGCCTATATAGCACGCAAAGCACAACATATCGTCAACGCCAGAATTTATGTCTACTATATGTGGTTAAAAGTGCAAAATAAAATTTTTTTAAAATATTTTCAGCGCAAAATGCAGCATTTTAGGATTAACATAACTCTCCAACATGCATCCCATTATGACAACTACAACAATCGCCGCGATCTGCATCCCTTTTTTCAGATAAACCTGTCTTCCCGGCATTAAGCCATACTCACGATAGGCCCCCCGCGCATAGAGCATCCTGTTAACGCCGACAGCCCATACAAACAGGGCCATATACCCCGGAATCAGAAGAATCCCCTGAGGAAGAATGCCCGCCGCCATGAGAAAAAGTCCGCGGATTCCATACCGGATTACTGCCACCGAAAGCAGACAGCCTGCCGACAGACCAATATAGCACACATAGCCGCATACTGCCGGAAGCCCGATCATCGTAGTGGCCAGAATCCCCAAAATACAGACCGTGGAAAGCCTGTGCCTCAAAATATAGGTCAGGAGCCCGGCACTGTCAGGTATGCTGTTTTTCAGACGGATGATCATTTCCGTCCCCAGCAGACTGCCGTCCTTGATCCACGTGTCATATCCCACATTTACAGCCAGTATTCCAAGAAACAACCCGATCATATACAGATATACGATATAGTAACAGTTTTTTGCCGGTGATTGTTGCTGCAACGCCCATCCCCTCTTCCACGGTATGTCCTGTCTTCCTATATGTATGACCGTGGTACAGAGTACATGCAAAAAAAAGAAAATTTGCCTGGCAAATTTTCTTTTTAATAAAACATCAATATAAATCTTTCAAAATCTCATTGTCCATGACCGCGTCATAGAATCTTTTGTTGATTTCCGCAAATTTGTCTACCACATTGGGAATATTATCCAGCAGGGGATTGCTTAACATATTCTTCTCCCTGACATATTCCATCGCCAGCTCGTGCGCCAGTTCCTTCGCCGTACTTTCATTCATAGATAAGCTCTCCTTTGCATTTATCCTGTAGCTCTGTTATCTTCGATACTTATTGTAATATGCCAGAATTGCGGAAACTGTCTTTCCATCCTGGATCTTGCAGTCATAGATCATCTTCAAAAGTTCTTCCACATCATAACTTGCCACATCCAGAAACTCGTCTTCATCAAGATGCTGTCTGCTTCTCTTCAAGTCTGTCGCCACATAGACATCAATCTTTTCATCACAAAAAGCAACTGTAGTGCGCAGAGACAGCAGCAATTCAAGCCTGCCTGCCGTATATCCGGTCTCTTCTTCCAATTCTCTTGCCGCAGCAAGCTCCGTAGGTTCCTCCGCCCCGTCCAGTCCGCCTGCCGGAATCTCAAGAGTTTCTCTGTCCAGCGCATTTCTGTACTGTCTGACCATCAGAAGCTTTCCATCGTCTTGCACAGCAACCACCGCCGCCGCGCCTTTATGCTTGATATAATCCCATTTGGCAATATTGCCGTTGGGGATCCTGATGGTATCCTGATAATAATCTATAATGGCGCCTTTATGCACCAGTTCCCTGTCGATACGCTCGTATTTCTCCATACACACCTCGCTGACACACACAATTCAGTGATATTATATTATATTATATTACATCATATAACACTTCCCGGTTCTTGTCCAGCATACAATATCCGTAATCTCCGCACAATCTCCATTTTAGAATCGTTACTATTCCAGTAGTTGTTACTGTTCCAGTAGTTGTTACTGTTCCAGTAACGGGTAAAAATCCATGCAAAATTTGCTTCGCAAATGGATTTTTACTTACAATATATACGTTTTCGTACGGACTTAGCAGTAAATGCTAAGTCCTTCATGAACAGTAACCTGGAATCTTCCTTGCCGAAGCTTTCATTACACAAAAAGGGCAGACATAAACCTGAATTTACATCCCGCTGCTGCTTTTACACTGTTTCCAGCAGCTTTTCTACGCTGACCAGTTTAACACAAAGCACAAACAGATCCGTCGCCGCAGCCATCTCTTCCGATGTGGG
>ERZ808035.805-NODE-805-length-22179-cov-7.836712_pt1 | contig 22179 bp, 21 predicted proteins | sample MGYA00380189_ERZ808035 | MGnify/ENA primary metagenome ERZ808035 (study PRJEB31490, sample SAMN06133407) | mouse gut metagenome | isolation source: M5_1 | host: mice | place: China: Chengdu | collected 2015-05 ...
AGGACGTAAGTCACATACCTGCCGCTTCCGTCCACAACGCAAAAATGCTGATATCCCATCTCTCCGCCTTCCTTTCCACTCCTCAGCCCGCGTAAAACGAGATGCTGCCGATAAAATACATGTATACTGCCTCACCCGGACTGACCCCGGAGTTCCGCATGGGAAGCAACGATATTTTGCCGTTGGCAGTAACGGACAGGGATATCGGGAGCATCCGCCCCATGTCATAGCCCATTGCGCTTATCTGCGCAGCCGGCCGATACCCCTCCGGCAGGATCCCGACCGTTTTTGTACCGGTGGTATTCTCGCTGTAAGCCACATCCAAAAACAGCGTAACAAAGCCATCCGCAGTTTTTCTGTAGCAGTGCCCGTCGACAGAGCCTCCCACAGAATGGCTGCTCCACCCCTCCGCCAGCGGAAGCGCCAGCTTTTCGGGCGCCTCCCCCATCTTTGCCAGCATGTCCTGAAATTCCGCCTCTGTCCCCGCGTATCCTCCGGCCGCGGCATACTCATATGCGCTCTTGCCGGTCACTCGGCCCAAATCCAGTTCAGGCATATCCCTCTCCTCCTGTCACAGTTTTAAAATCAGATGCCCCGTCCCATCGACGGAGAGGTCCGGGGCCGCATCCCCGGTGCAGCTCACAATCAGATGCCCCGCTTCGCTGATGAAAAACGCAAACATCCCGCTGCCGGCCAGGGCCACGCCGTTGTTTCCCGGGCGTCCGGGCGGCCCCGGGATCCCCTGCCGGCCCTCCGGAATCCCCAGCACCAGGCGGAAAGAGCCGTTTTCGGCCTCAGCCCTGGCGGTGGGGCGGCTGCCTGCCGGCAGGCCGTCCGCCCTGGCCGCAACGCCGGTGAGAAAGCGGCTGATGGCAGATGCCCGGGCGCTCTCCGCCTCCGCGCGCCCCTGCTCCGCCGTGCGCCTGCCCGCCTCCGCGCTCTCCCGGGCGGCCTCGCTCTCCCGCCGCTGCTGCTCCGTGATCCCCTCGGACAGCACCTCCGGCACCAGTGTGCCGTTGATGTACTCCTTGATGATGTTCCCGGCCCTGTCAAACTCCGCCTTCAAATCCTGGGCGGACAGCCCTCCCACGTCGTTGGGCTCGTCGTCCAGCTTCTGGATGATGTTCAAATCCCCCTCCAGCAGGCTGATCTCCAGCCCGCTCTTTTGAATCACATCCAGATCCGCGCTCAATACCTTCTGCGCCATAACGCCTCCTTATCGCCGGCCCCGCGATACCTGCGGGCACGGCATTGCACTCCGGCAAAAAAACCTCTCACTTCACACTTCCCGCGTACCGCAGCTGCACGTCCGTCTCCAGCAAAGTCACCGTGGCCGAGGCCGACACGCTGCGGAATACCAGCTTGCAGAACGTGGCCTTCTTCACCTTCAGCTTTACCCGCCGCACCTGGGGCTTGCGGTTTGTCCCAAAGGAGAAGTGGCCGAAGTCCACATGCCCAAATCCGGCCAGACCTGCGCTCACCAGCCTTTCCGGGTAATCGCCGCGGCGGTTGGTCTCCACGCTCACCGTCACCCGGGCGCCGCTCTCCGGGCGGATGGCCGCAAATATCCGGGGGCTGTATTTCAATATCCAATCCCGGTCAAAGTCCATGGCCCCCGTCTCCGCCTCTGCCGCAATCTCCGTCCCGTCGTCGCTGCGGTACTGCCGGGAGATGTGCCGCACTCCTCCCGCCTCCGTAAAGCCGTAGACCTCCCCGTCCACCTCCAGCAGAGCGCCGAAGGGCATGTTGTCATACACATACCAGGCGTCCGCGGCGTAATTCAGAATCAGCGCCCTCCCGCCGTACAGGAACCAGAACTCACTCTCCCGGATCCGGTTAAAGGTCACGGTCCTGGAAAAGTCAAAGCCGGAGAGGGTGGAGCGCACCCGGTCTGAGATCCGCCCCGCGTTCCGGTCTCCGGCGGCCAGCCCGCCGGAGGAGGCCGCACGCCACTGGTAGATGTGGCGGCAGTCAAGGGTCAGGGGGTTGTTCTCCAGCAGGCGCGCCTGCCCCGGCGCCGCGTTCCCGATCTGCCGGTTCACCGGCAGCACGTAAAACACCGCCGCCACGCCCCCGGCCGCCGTCACCGCCGTGTTGTACTCCATGCTCCAGGCGGAGCCCGGCTTGAACACCATCATCCGCCCATAGTGGCGGACCATGGCGGTGATGGGGGTATTTCCGTCCCCCACGGCCGCCTCATACAGATCCGGGAAGTACTCCGCGCTGGGCATACCAGTGTCCAGCGCCACGCCGCTGTACAGCGTCCTGCTGGTACCGTCCCCGTAGAGGAATACCCGGGTGTCCGCCGCGCCGTTGTAGAACTCGGAAAACCGCATCCTCTCCACCTCCTCCCGGGCCCCCTCCCCCTTGCGGTAGACGACGGACACCGTGTTAATGCCCGCCGGGGGCGGGGAGGCAAAGGTCACTGTCCCGGCGGCCCCGTCCAGGGTATAGGCGAGGGCGGTCCCCTCCACACCGTCCACCTCGTCCACCTCCCTCTCCGGAAGATAAAATACGGCGGACTTCCCATCCGGCGAGAACTTCACCCGCCGTTTTCCGGTCAGACGGTTCACATTCTCAAGCCCGGTTCCCGCCCCCGCCGGGGAACAGGCGGTCATCACCGTGGGGACGTACCCCTCCACGGCCTGAAACGCCGTACCCGTCCCCCCGTCCCAGCTCATGTACTCGTGGCCATTGAGAAGGTATACCTTCCCCCCAAAGCCGAAAAAAGAGGTTCCGTCCTGGGTACACTCCCCCACCTTCCGCAGCGGCACGCCTCCGGCGGGAGAGACCTCCCAGACCGCCCCGCCGAAGGCCGCGAGGATGTGCCGGCCCCCGCCGGCGTCGCCCGCCCATGCGCCGCAGAATCTGGGCGTCTCCACTCCGGCGGGTTTTTTCTCCAGAGCGTCCCAGGCACTCCGCAGATCCTGTACCGTCCGCTGTCCCGGCCGCAGCTGGAGATGCCGATCCCTGGTAATCCGAAAGTTCTGCAGTTTGCTGAACTCCCCGTTTTTCAGGTGGGTATCCCCGTCCGGATTCTCATTGAGCCCCAGGAACTCCCGGATCTTCAAAATATGATCCTGGCCGGCAGTTGACAATTGCGCCACTTCTCATCTCTCCTCCGGGATCTTCCCCATCCCGCTGATCTTCCGCCGCAATATCCCGTATCCCGTCCCGCCGTCCTCCTGCGGCAGCAGTCCGGCGTCCTGCATCTCTGCTCCGGCAAAGCCCGGTTCACGCTGCCGCAGGGCGGCAATCAGTGCCTCCCGGTCGGTAATCTGTCCCGCGGGCAGCCTCTTCAAATACTCCTCCGTGGATATCTTCCCCTGCATCAGCAGGTTATCCAGGGTCTGCATGCTGGCAATCTCCGACCAATAGCTGGATGCCCCCACATCCAGCTCCACAGAGCAGGGGATGCGCAGCAGGGCGGAGAAGTCGAAGGGAACTGCAACCTTCTCGGCCGTCTGCCCCGGAGCTCTCTCCCCCTCCGGAATCGGCGTCTCCACCAGCCGCTCCCCGTAGTAGACCCCCATAAAATCCATATAAATCCGCCCCATGTCCTCAATGGCCTGGAGCAGGGCCTGCTTGGTCAGCTCCATGGGCGTGGCCGCCGCCCTCTGGAGGGCGATGATGGCGGAGGTGTTGTCCGGCCGGGTGTCGCCCAGCGCCGCATCGCTGGCCCCCAGAAACTTCTGGGTATACCCCACCGCCAGCTCGATAAACTGCCCGATCTGCGGGGAGATGGAGGCCGGGTCCATAATTCTGGCAACGCCCTCCACATTGCCGTTTACGCCGATGGCCGCCCCCACCCGGCTGGACCACTTGGATACCTTCGTCTTGTCATAGATCACCTTCGGGTAGGCCAGGGTCATCAGGGAGATCATGCTCATGGCAAACAGCTTGTTCACAAAAATCTGGTTGGGAATCAGCCCCGTAATCATGGCCTGCCCGTGGTAGCAGTCCTGTACAAAATCCCAGTTCATCCAGATCAAAGGATACCGCCTGACCCCCAGATCCCACTCCTCCCGCAGCACTGCGGTGCGGGTGCACTGATAGGCGCGGACGGTCCCGGTCTCCCTGTCCCGCCACAGCCGGGTGATGACCGTCACCTTCCCCCCTCCCAGCTGATCCAGATGGGAATCCCCCGACTCCTTGTCGTCGGCACAAATGCCGCTGATTTCGTCTCCGTTTTCAGCCGGATCGCCATCTGCGCCGCCGGGACTGCGCAGGCGCCCTCCTCCGGCCATCTCCCGTCTCCTGATATCCCGGGCCTCCTCCACCAGCATCCGCCTTTCAATTAAAATGTATGGCTGGGCCTGTACGTCCCGGTCATTGGGGTTTCCGAAGAGGACCTGCGTATTCCGCAGCACCTCCGTCCGGATGCCGCCCCGGGCGTCCTGTCCGGTCTCCAGTTCCGGATCCCACCAGGCGTACATGCACCCGTCCCCGTCTACGGCGGCGTTGCGGCAGAATTCCCGGATGCAGGCCCCCATCTTATTGAACTCAAAGATGGACGCAAACTGGTCGTTGAGGATGTCCGTCAGCAGCTCCACCGCCTCACGGGGCTGCTCCCCGCAGGCCGCCATGGGTTTTGCGTGGAGCTTTAAATTGTCGGTGGATACGTTGGCCACAGAGAACAGCACCACACGTTTGAGAAAATTAAATACCGGCGTAGGCAGCCCGTTGGCCTGAACGCCCTCCCACTGCTTTCCGATAAAAAAATTCTCATTGGTCTGCACACAGTCGTAAAGCCCGATTCCCTGATTGAATCTCAACCCCGCCTCATACTCCCTGCACACCTGCTGCGGGGTGATATTCCTCTCCATGAGATCACCTCCTATGATCCTCAAACAGCGTAAGTCCCTGCCCAACGCAGGCCCGTCCCGCCGGGCGTCCCCGGTCAGCCATAGCTTAAGTACCCGCCGTCCGCGTCTCCGCCGGTCATCACCTCGTCGTAATCTGCTGTCGCCGCCTCCGGGCCGGGGGCAGCGCACACGGCAGGCCGTTCCGCTCCCAGGGTACGGGTCACGGCAAAGTACCGGACGGCGTCGCAGATATGGGTGATGTCGTGGGGCTCCGCGGCACAGTCCGACGGAATCTTTGCGTCGTGCTGGATGGAGCGCAAATTCTCATACAGCCCCCTGCAGCTCTCGCAGATCAGCAGCCCGGGCCGGTCCTCCGGACCCCTCATGGGCTTCAATGCCTCCTTCAGCGCCATCCAGCCCTGTATCCGGCTGCTGCTGGCCCGCAGCAGCCCCACGCCGTTCTCCGCAAACAGCTCCGCCATGGATCTGCCGGAATCCTTCTGCCGGTTCCACAGGTCCGGCGGGGCGATGGTGGCCTCAATCCGCTCCTCCGGCGGCGTCAGATCCCGTATCAGCTCCGCCGCCCGGGACACGATGAGCCCCGGCTGCTGCACCTCCCGGTACACGTAGCCCCGCCCCTCGTAGTCCACGGCAATCCAGAGGCAGGCCAGCATGTCCAGCCCGTAGTCAATGGCGCGGTACTTCCGCCACTCGGCGGGAACCCTCCAGAAGTCCGGAATCCGGTGCCCCTCCCCCACCTCGGGGAAAAAGGCGCCGCTCATGGCGTCCCAATCGCCGTACCGCCAGGCCCTTCGCACGTCCTCCGGCAGCAGCTCCAGCATCTGTACATACTCCGGAGACGCCCTCATCAGCTGGGGGTTATCCTCCACGGTGGCCGGGATAAAGGTGTAGTCCTCCGCCCGCTCCCCGCCCCTGTAGTTCCGGGTGACAAAGAGCCGCTTTACCCAGAGGTGGCCCACGCCGCCGGGGTTGCAGGTGAGATACATCCTCCGGGGAATCTCCGCGCTCCCCCGGAGGCAGGCGCCCAGATTCCGGAACTGGGACTCCGTGAACTGGGTGGCCTCATCCATAAAGATCCAGTCGTACTCCTGTCCCTGGTACTCCGCGTCGTCCCTGGCGCCGTAGTGCCCGAACTTGATTGTGGAGCCGTTGGTGAAGGAAAACATCCGCAGGGTACTGTTGTACTTGGCCAGCGCCTCCGGAATCATCCTCCGCATGGGCAGGATCACCGTCTGTTCCAGCTCCGGATACTCCCGCCGGACAAAGAGGATGCGGATCCCCGGCCAGGCCGCGGCGCCGCCGGCCGCCTTCACCCGGGAGACATGGGTCTTTCCCCCTCCCCGGGCGCCGCCGTAGGCCACATATCGGCTCCGCGCCTGGCAGAAGATCTTCTGCCTGGGATTCAGCGCCCCCAGATCCAGCGTCACCGCCCGGCCGGTCCCCGCGCGCCTCAGGCCGCCCGCACCGCCGGCCCCGGCCTTACTCGTAGGCCCGGCTGCCCTCTTTGCCCACGCAGCCCGCCTTGCAGCCCACAGCCCGCATAACCTGGCCCTCCGTCAGTGTCACGGCGGCGGAATACACCTGTGCCGTGTCGGAGTAACGGGGATTGCTCCCATCCACGGTGTAGCGGAATGTCACGCCCGCCTTCGCAGCAATCGTCACCGCATGGTTCGCAATACTCATCTCCGGGGCCTCCAGAATCAGCGCGCCGCTGCCGCATACCGCCAGGCCGTCCCCCTTGGCCCCCAGCACAAAGCTGTCGTAATAGGTCACGCCCTGCACCACCGGCCCGGCGTAGCCCTGAACCTTTTTCAGCACGTCGTACTGCTGGAGCTTCACAGGATCCACGGTGGAGCCCCTGTACTTAATCAGGAAGTACACGCCCTCGGGCAGATACCCCTTGGGCACCGGCTTGACCCGGCAGCCGTCCACCTCGCCCACAACGCCCCGGGTCAGCGCCTCCTCGCCCAGGGCATCCACACCGATGAAATCCGGATTCTGCTTCAGCAGCTTGTAGTATCTGGTGGGGATGTACAGCGTCCGGCCCTCCAGGGGCACCAGGGCATCGGTCATCTCCGCATTGGTGTCGATAATGGCCTCCACAATGGTATCCTTTGTGGGGGCGGTGCTCAGCAGGTTTTGGATATTGGCCCCCTCCACCCACTTTTTCAGGCGGTATTTGTCCATGCCCGGAATCGTCACTTCGTCCAGCTGCCGCCGCAGGGCCTTTCCCGCCGCCTTCTCAATGGCCTGGTCGGAGTTGTCCAGCGGCTCGATGATAAAGGTGAACGCCGGCTGCTGTGTCATGGTCATCTCCTGCACCTCGTCGTCCAGGTTCCTGGGATCTCCGAAACGGTTGGCCCCCTTGTTCCGGTCATACTGGACCTCCTGGGCGGTGTTGACGCTGAGTACCTTCACGGTCCTCGCCCCCACGAAGGAGTACTCTTTTCCGCAGTCCGCGTCGGTGATGCTGCGCCTGCTGAACCGCTCCGCAATCTTGGAGGCATACTTGCTCGTATAATTCACTGCCATAAAATCTTCTCCTCTCTTTTTCTCCTCTTACTCGCCCCACCCCTCCAGAAAGGGGTCCCTGATTCCGCCGTCGAACCCGGCGGAGCGCATGCTCCCGGCGGACCGGGCCGTGTTCTCCGCGTTCTGCTGCCGCACCGCCTCCCGCCGGCGGGCGGCCTCCCGGTCAATACGAAGCCGGGCCGCCTGATACCGGGCATACGCCGCCACCAGGCTCCTGCCGCCCCGCACCTCCGCCCAGACCTCCGGCGGGATGGAGCCGGGGTCTCCGGCCGCCTCCGGAAAGGCCTCCATAAACTCCCGGATATCCGCCCGCCGGCGGGCCTCTTCGCTCTGCTGCCGGCCCGCCTGTTCCCGTGCGGCCACAGCCGCCTCCCGGTCCTCCAGCTCCACGGCCCGGCGGGCCTCCCGCTCACTCATGCCCTGGGACTGCTTGGCCTGAATCCGGATATGGGCCAGATAGTCTCCCACGGACATGCCCGACCGCCCGGCAAAGTCCCGGAACATCTCCAGAACCGGCCTGCCCTCCTCATAGGCACGGCAGACCCGGTCGTAATCCAGCCCCTTCCGGGCCAGGGCCACCATATCCGCTTCACCGGCAGTCACCGTCTGGCCCAGGTGATTCAGCGTCCATGTCCTGGGCGGCTGTTCCGGATCCGCCCGGTCTCCGCCGGGGCGCATTTCCCCCGCTTCAAAAGCGGTCTCCTCCCCGGCCTCCCGGGTCTGGCCCCCGACTTCCCGGTCGGCCCTGTCTTCGCGCTCTCCGCCGGCAGAGCCGCCGTCCTCCTCCCACCCGTCCTGAAAGCTGCCGCTCCCGGTCTCCGCGCTCTGAATGGTCTCTTCGTCCATATGCTCCTCCTGTCAAAAACTCACCAGCGGGAGAACCTCCCATACGTCAGGCTGTCTCCCATAAAGTCGTAGCAGTCCTCAACACCGCCTATCCCGCCGGACAGCCCGCGCCTGGCCTCCTCCAGCTGCTCCAGAAAGGTCTGCCAGAAAAAATTGCTCAGCACGGGGTTTTCCTCCGTCAGCAGCAGCGCCGCCAGTCCATAGGGGAGAACCCCGGTGCAGATCCGCCCGTCCAGCCCGATCTCATCCTCCATGGACGCCGTTTTCGGGCACACAGGCCGGACTCCCGCCTCCACGCCCGGATACGTGTCGCTGGCCGGATACGCCCGGTCCAGTATGCTGTTCAGCAGGGCGGGCGTCCGCACCCGATACTCCCTGGTGTCCGCCGTGTCCGTGGCCCCGGTGGACTCGTTCTGGGCGTCCATCAGCCGGATAGCAATGTCAAACACATCCTGCACGGTAATTCCCATGGGCTCACACTCCTCTCTGTCCGCCGCGGCGCAGGGCCTCTCCGCCTCATCCCATCTCACCGCACACCTTCCCCCTGGCCGTCTCCGCGGTGTAGCGCATCAGGTTGTCAAATCCCTCCTGCATGGCGGCGCTCCGCAGAGCCTCTTCCTCATCGGGAAAAAATCTGCCGCCTTGCCCACGGGCCGGCTCCGGGCCCGCCGCACAGTCCCCATCCTGCCGGTCAGAGAGCACGGCGGCCTCTGTCGGGAAATCCGTTCCACAGCCGGCCTCATCGCGCCTGCAAATGCGGCCCCGCTCCGGCGGCTCCATCCCGCCGCACATCTCCCGGCGGCTCTCCCGCCTCACAGCCGGAGCCCCTCCGCTGCGAGAGGAGAACCGGCCGCCGGCAGGCCCGGCGGCCTGGCGCCCGCTCCCTCCCCGGCCGTCCGGCAGCTCCCGGAGAAGCCGCAGCGCCTCCCGCAGCAAAAGCGCCTCCGCTGCGCACACACCGCCCGCCGCCGCAAGTACCATCCCCGCAGCGGCAAAATCCTTTACACGCCCCATAGCCCCCTCCTACTCAAAGTCGCTCTCATCCATGCCGTCCCCCATTTTCACATGCACCGTCACATCCCTCCGCGGCTCTCTCCTCTCCTGGTATCCTCCAAGCCTGGGCTGCTTCATCAAAAAGATGGCCTTCGTCACCATGCCCTTCCCGATGTAGGCCGGGTCGCTCTCCAGCTGTGCCTGAATCCTGAGGTACGCCCGCTGGATCTCCTCCCGGAGATTGGGACAGCTCTTTCCGTCGTACCAGTCCCGTATTGTCCCCAGCTTTACGCCCAGATGCAGGGCCAGTCCCGCCTCGCCGTACAGCGCCCCCTCCTGGTCGCACAGACGGAAATACTCCCCGCAGGCCTTTCGCAGCGCAGCGGCCGTCCTGTACTTTTGAGCCATCCTGCCCCCCTCCTTTCCAACAGCCTGTGTGAACCATATCACCGCTCTCCAAAGTAAGCAACTATTTTAAGCAAATTTTCTAAAATATTTTTATAAATAACGTGTTTTTACAACTTTTTACTCATATTTGCACATGGCCTGCCCGCCGGCTTCCGGGGCGGCAAACGGCGTCCGGCGGGCTTGCCGGACATCCTTCCGTCCCCGCGCACAGCACGGCGGAGGAGAAAAAAACTTGCAATGTCAACAGAAAATGCTATAATTTCGTTAAGGAAGCACTGATTAAATCAACATGCGCAGATTTGCGTCAGAAATTTCTCCTGGCAAGGAAGAAAAACACAGGAATCCTGACGGATTTCAAGTTTTTCTGACGCTGTCCAGAGGGAATTTATGGCGCGAAGATGCGTGTGGGGATTTATTCAGTGGTTTCTTAAGAAAAGGCCGCCAAACGGCGGCCCCTGTGCAGAGAGAGGAACATATGGACGAGAGGCAGGAACAAAAATTTCATCAGATGACGGAGACTCCGGTCAGCAGGCTGATCTGCCGCCTGGCGCTTCCCTGCATCATCAGCATGCTGGTCACTGCCTTCTACAACATGGCGGATACCTTTTTTGTGGGAATGCTGAAGAGCAACAGCGCCACCGGTGCGGTAGGCGTGGTGTTCTCCCTGATGGCCATCATCCAGGCCGTGGGATTTTTCTTCGGCCACGGCAGCGGCAACTTCATCTCCCGGGAGCTGGGCCGGCAGAATTTTGAAGAGGCCTCCAACATGGCGGCCACCGGCTTCTTCTCCGCCATTGCGGCGGGGGCGCTGATCTGCGTTTTCGGCCAGCTCTTCCTGGAACCGCTGGCCACGCTGCTGGGCTCCACTCCCACAATCCTGCCCTATACCAAGGCCTATCTCCGGGTCATTCTCTTCGGCGCGCCGTGGATGACCTCCTCCCTGGTGCTGAACAATCAGCTGCGCTACCAGGGCAGCGCGGCCTACGCCATGGTGGGCATTGCCAGCGGTGCGGTGCTGAACATCGCCCTGGATCCCCTGATGATTTTCGTCTTTCACCTGGGCGTCGCCGGGGCGGCCTGGGCCACCATCATCAGCCAGTTCGTCAGCTTCTGTCTTCTGCTGGTCGGCTGCTCCCGGGGCGGAAACCTGCATATCCACATCTCCAGGGTGCAGCGGAAATGGGCCTATTACGAGATGATTGTCAAAGGGGGCCTGCCCTCACTGGCCCGGCAGGGCCTGGCCAGTGTCGCCACCATCTGCCTCAACCGGGCCATCCGCCCCTATGGGGACGCCGCCATCGCCGCCATGGGTGTGGTTCAGCGCATCGCCATGTTCGGCGGCTCCGCCATGATCGGCTTCGGCCAGGGGTTCCAGCCGGTATGCGGCTTCAACTACGGCGCAAAGCTCTATCAGCGGGTCAGGGAGGGGTTCTGGTTCTGCGTCAAATCCTCCTCCCTCTTCCTGCTGGCGGTCAGCGCCGCCGGCTTCGCCTTCGCCCCCCAGCTCATCGCCCTCTTCCGGGACGACCCGGAGGTCATCGCCTGCGGCACTGCCGCTCTGCGGTTCCAGTGCGTCACCTTCTTCACCACCGGCTGGACCGTCATGAGCAACATGATGCTCCAGACCATCGGAAAAACCGGCTCCGCCACCTTTATGGCCATGGCCCGGCAGGGCGTGTTCTTCATTCCGCTGATCTATCTCCTCTCCCACTGCTTCGGCCTGACGGGGATTCAGATGACCCAATCCGTGTCCGACTGCCTGGCGTTCCTCTGCGCCGTCCCCCTCTCTCAGAGGGCCCTTCGGGAAATGGCCTGACAAATTCCCGCCCTGCCTGCGGGGGAGAGGGCGGGGTCCCTCATTCACGCAAACGTTTTAGAAAAACGCCCGAAAATACTGAAAAACCCTCAGCAGTTTATAAGAAGCTGAACTAAATCCTGCCCTGCAACCTTTGTCCTCCCTCCCTTTTTCTCGTTATTTTTTGGTGTTGCGCCAGTTTTATATTGTGAAATTACACAGCATCACTCCTGTTATCTTGTGCTGAATGTGGAAATTATTTCAATCCCATTGACTTTCTCCCGGCGATGCTGCATAATGGCATTGTTCCCAGCCAGAAGATGGGAAATTTTCTTTCCCATCTTTCGAAAACGTTTGCGTTATTCTTTTCATCTCCGCGGCATGTCTGCCCCGAGATGATGGGGATTCCGGCTCCGGCCGCTCTGCCGCACCGGATCCCCCTCCTCCTGTTACCCCTGCGCACAGGCAGTCTGTGTGTACTTGTTTCTCCTTTCCTTTTCAAAAGATACGCGGCCCCGCTTTGGCAGAAGCGGGGCCGCGTATCTTTTGAAAAGGGCTCCGCCCTCTCCCTCGGCAGCTGTCTTTGCAAAACACCGTCCTCCCGGGCGGCGGAATTCCCCGCTGCCGGAAGATACGGCCGACGATCCTCCTTTTCTTTTTGTCACCGTTTTGTTACTTTTCATGTTTTTCCACCGAGAATTTTCCTGTCATATCCCGTCTTTTTTCGCCGAAAGTGGGGCTAAACATCCTATTTTATCGCCAAAACCTTGACAAAAGTGGGGACTGTGTGTATACTAAATCCTGTTTCCAGGTTGGTAACAAAAGTTACAACCTGTTTCCCGGTCCCTGTCGTCAAGCCCTGTGCCGGGAATCTTTTCAGGAGGTACTACTGTGAGCACACAAACTCTGCGAAAAAAACTATATGAAATCTGGCGATGCAAGGGCATCAATCTCTTTATGGCAGCTGCCGTTCTGTGCACGGCTCTGGTCATCACAAATCACGCCGGCGGCGTCTATATCGTCAGCGGCGTGGAGGATGCCGCCATCGTGCTGACCGGAGAGGGAAAAGCGCCGGATCTCTCCGGCAAGCTGATCTACACGTCCAACGGCAGCAAAGGCTACGACGTGTGCCTGCGCCTTGGCCAGACCATCACTGTCCGCTATAACGGAAAGACCTTTACCGCCAAGTCCCGGCAGGAACCCCTCACCAAAACGCTGCGGCGCCTGGGTGTCGTCCCTGGCCCGCTGGAGATGATCGGCGTCGATTTTACCGACAGCGGCGTGGAGATAACGGTCTCCTCGGATCTCTCCTATTATGAACACGTGGTGGAGGAGGTCTCCTGCGAGACCGTGCGGGTGGCAAACCCCAAAATGGAACAGGGTACGGAAAAAGTCATCCAGGAGGGTGCCGACGGCGTCCGCAGCTCCGTTTACGAGGTCGTCTGGTCCAACGGCCATGAAATTGCCCGCCAGTTTGTGGAGGAACTGGACAGCACCGCCGTGGACAGGATTGTGGAATACGGCACCGCCGTCCCCGTCAAGGAGGTCCCCGCGGCCTTCCCCTCCAACAACTCCCCCATTGCCAACGTCTCCAAAAATGCAGACGGCAGCGGCGTTATCACCCTGGCCTCCGGTGAAAAGCTCAGCTTTTCCAGTGTGAAAAACATGACTGCCACCGCCTATACCGCCGGATACGGCGGCGCGGATTACTGCACCGCCACCGGCACCACCGTCCGGGTAGGCACCGTGGCCGTGGACAAAAAGGTAATTCCCCTGGGCACCCGGATGTATATCGTCACCAACGACGGCATCGTCTACGGCACCGCCGTGGCGGAGGATACCGGCGTCCGGGGCAATAAGGTGGATCTGTACTTCAACACCTATCGGGAGTGCATCAACTTTGGCCGCCGCAGCTGCCAGGTCTATATCCTGAGCTAACACACGGATTTCGCCCCGGCGCGCTTATGCGCCGGGGCGTTTTGGCTCTCTTATGCAGCCCGCAGAGGGAATACGCCGATAAAACCGCCGCTTTCCGCATCACAGCGTCTCCAGCAGCGCCGGGAGCTCTTCCAGGGCGGCCGCCTCATAGTCCGGGACGATATCCGCCCTGGCCGGCTTTCCGCATGGGTTAAACCAGCAGGTCCGCAGCCCCGCAGCCCTGCCACCCCGGATATCGGAGGTCAGGCTGTCCCCCACCATGAGGGCCGTCTCCCTGGAAAAACCGGGGATGGCCGCAAAACACCTCTCAAAAAACAGCGGGCTGGGCTTATCCGCCCCCAGCTCCCCGGAGATAAATATCCCTTGGAAGTACCCGGCGATCCCGGCGCTCTCCAGCCGTCTGTGCTGCACCTCCGCTGTGCCGTTGGAGGCCAGATACAGGTTATACCGGGGGCTCAGCTCTGCCAGCAGCTCCTCCGCACCGGGGATAAACCAGTGGCCCTCCGCCAGATAGCCCTCGTACCGCCGGCAGATCTCCCGGGCCGGGCGCTCCAGGCCCAGCTCCCCAAACAGGATCTCAAAACGGCCAATCAGCACCTGTTCCCGGGTCAGCACCCCCTCCTCCAGCAGCTCCCACTGGGCTGCGTTGATGGCGTGATAGCGGGCCAGCACGCCGCCGTCTGCCGGCACATCCGCCTCGGCCAGCGCCTTTCCCAGTGCCTCGGCCTCGGCCCGCGTAAAATCCAAAAGGGTGTCGTCCAGATCAAAGAAAATCGTTTTCAGCATACGGCCTCTCCCCTCCGTCCATCCGCCTCAGCGGAGCGCCTCTCCCAGAGCATCCGGTACTCCGGCTCCCCGGTATTCCCGTCCGTCCCCGCGCCTTCCACCCGGAACCCCTCCCGGCGGTAAAAGGCAATCGCTCTGCCGTTCTTCTGATACACATCCAGCGTCAGACGGCCGTGGGCGGCCTTGGCCCGGTTCAGCAGCTGCCTGCCCAACCCCCGGGACCGCGCCGCACCCCGGACAAATATCCCCTCAATATGTCCGCCGTTCAGCCCAATAAACCCCAGGATCACGCCGGCCTCATCCTGAAAGACAAATACCTCCGCCTGGGGCAGCAGGGCCCTTACCGCCTCCAGCTGCCCCTCCCAGTAGCGCCCCGGAATAAAACCGTGGGCGCTGACGTTGGCCTCCAGCCAAATCTCCGAAATCCGCTCCAGGTCTCCGCTCTGAAATTCTCTTACCATTCCGCGCCTCCTTTAGCGCAGTATACCAGCCCCCGCCCTTTCGGTCAACCGGGCTTTGCAGATTTCCGTTTTTCTGATATACTGTGGCAGGCAAAGCGCAAACCTCTCCGGCAAATCCGCCCTGTGCGGACAAGCCCTGATAGGAAAAGCCGCACCGATCACACCGGCACATATCCCTATGGCCGACAATTCCGATCCGCAAGCCTCCGGCCAACGGTGCAGCTTTTGAAAAAAGAACCTCCTGAAAGGCGGCCTGCTTATGAACCTCTGTGACTGCAGCACCATCCGCGCCCTGCTGGAGCGGCACAATTTCCGCTTCTCCAAATCCATGGGGCAGAACTTCCTCTTAGACCCGTCCGTCCCGGCGGACATTGCGGCGGCCTCCGGCGCAGACGGGGCCTGTGGCGTCCTGGAGATCGGGCCGGGCATCGGCCCCCTCACGGCGGAGCTGGCGGCCCGGGCCGCCAAAGTGGTCTCCGTGGAGCTGGACAGGCGCCTGCTCCCGGTACTGGCAGAGACCATGGCCCCCTTCCCCAATGTGGAAATTATCCCGGGGGATATCCTGCGTCTGGATCTGAATACCCTGGCGGAGGAGAAGTTCCGGGGGCTGACGCCTGTGGTCTGCGCCAATCTGCCCTACAACATCACCTCCCCGGTGCTGCAAAAGCTGGTGGAGACCCCCTGCTTCCGGTCCATTACGGTGCTGGTGCAAAAGGAGGTGGCCCGGCGGCTCTCCGCCCCTCAGGGCAGTCCGGAGGGCGGCGCCTTCTCCCTGTTCCTGCAGTATTACACGGAGGTGGAGCTGCTGTTTGAGGTCCCCCGCGAAAAATTCCTCCCCGCCCCCAGGGTGGACTCCGCCGTACTGCGGTGCGTCCGGCGGCAGCGCCCCGCCGTGGAGACGCCGGACGAGGCCTTTTTCTTCAAAGTCCTGCGGGGGGCCTTCCTGCTGCGGCGGAAAACCCTGGTCAACAGCCTCTCCGCCGCCCTGCCGGAGCTGGACAAAACCGCCGTCCGGGACGCCGTCGCAGAGTGCGGCCTGCCCGATGCCGTGCGGGGGGAGCGGCTGACGCTCCGGGATTTTGCGGCCCTTGCGGAATCCCTTCGGGAAAAAGCCGGCATTTAATCGTTTTCTCCCTTGCAATTTCCGGAGAACTGCGGTATGATATAGCCAAATCAGTGCATTTTTTCCAGAACAGAAAACCATTTCAACAGGAGGAGTTTTTATGTCCACGAAAGCCTATTATCCCAGAACTGAAATTGGCCCCGGAAAGGTCGGTTTTTCCAAGACCCGCTCCATCATCGAAGCGCCGTTTTACGGCAACAATGTGGTGAAGATCAACTCCCTGCGGGAGGCCTATGACATGGCGAAAAACTCCCCCGGCACCGTCGTCACCGATATGCCTGTCTACCGGGGCGAAGAGTTTGGCCTGGAGCCCGACGCCAAGGTGCTGCTGTTTAACGACGGATCCATCACCGGCCGCTACGCCGCCGCCCGCCGCATCACCGGCAAGCCCGGCGTGGACACCGCCGCTCTGGACAAGATTGTCATGGACGCCGTATACGATACCCGCTGGAAGACCATGTACCACGCCGAGGTCTTCATCGGCCTGGATCCTGAGTTCATGGTCAAGGCCCACCTGCTGATCCCCGAGGGGGAGGAAAATCTCCTCTACAACTGGATGCTGAACTTCCAGTACCAGTCCGATGAATACGTCAAGATGTACAAGAAGTCCCAGCCCGTGGGCGGCGGCAAGGAGCCCGATATCTATATCTTCTCCGACCCCCAGTGGGCCGGCGCGCCGGGCAAGGAGGACATCTGCGACCCCAAGTGCCTGTGCTACTTCAACACCGACACCAACTGTGCCGCCATCCTGGGCATGCGCTACTTCGGCGAGCACAAGAAGGGCACGCTGACTCTGGCCTGGGCCATTGCCAACCGCAACGGCTACGCCTCCTGCCACGGCGGGCAGAAGGAGTATACCCTGGATGACGGCAGCAAGTACGTGGCGGCGGTGTTCGGCCTCAGCGGTTCCGGCAAGTCCACCCTGACCCACGCCAAGCACGGCGGCAAGTATCCCGCCATCAAGGTGCTCCACGACGACGCCTTCATCATCAACTCCGACACCTGCGCCTCCATCGCCCTGGAGCCCACCTATTTCGACAAGACCGCCGACTATCCCGTGGACTCCGAGGACAACAAGTACCTGCTCACCGCCCAGAACTGCTCCGCCACCCTGGACGACGAGGGCAAGATTGTCCTGGTTACAGAGGACGTGCGCAACGGCAACGGCCGCGCCATCAAATCGAAGCTCTGGTCCCCCAACCGGGTGGATAAGATCGACTCCCCGGTGAACGCCATCTTCTGGATTATGAAGGATCCCACCATCCCCCCCATCGTAAAGCTCAGCGGCGCCTCCCTGGCCTCCGTCATGGGCGCGACCCTGGCCACCAAGCGCTCCAGCGCCGAGCGGCTGAAAGAGGGCGTGGATCCCAACGCCCTGGTGGTGGAGCCCTACGCCAACCCCTTCCGCACCTACCCGCTGGTGAACGACTATGAGAAGTTCAAGAAGCTGGTGGCGGAGAAGGACGTGGCCTGCTATATCATCAACACCGGCGATTTCATGGGCAAGAAGGTTCAGAAGGAGGATACTCTGGGCATTCTGGAGGCCGTGGTGGAGGGCCGTGCCAAGTTTGAGACCTGGGGCCCCTTCGAGGATATCGAGATCTTCAAGTGGGAGGGCTTCGTGCCCGACCTGGGAGACAAGGAGTATGTGGCCCAGCTGAAGGCCCGGATGCAGGACCGCCTGAACTACGTCACCAAGCTGGACACCGAGGAAGGCGGCTTCAACAAGCTGCCCGCCGACGCCGCCGCTGCCATCAAGAAGGTGGTGGACGAGGCCAACAGCCTGTAAGCGTCCCATAATCGCTCCATATGGAGGGCAGACCCGCGGTCTGCCCTCCATTTTGAAAAAGGAGATTCTCTCATGAATGCCTTGAAAAAACCCGTCTGGCGGGTCCCTCTGGTGCTGGGCTGCACCGGTCTTCTCTGCCGCGCGCTCACTTTTATCCTGGGTTTTGCCTGGGGGACGATGCAACGGCTCCGGGGCCCGGGCCCGGACGGAACTACGGTTCTCACCAGCGGCTATGTGACGGAGATTGCCGCCGTAATCTCTTTCCTTTTGTTCTGGCTGGCGGGCTGGCGTTTCGTCCGGGGGCTGACCCGGCGGGAGATTTTCCTGTCCGCCACGATTATGGTGCTCATCAATGCCGCCCTGCTGGCGGCGGAACAGCTCAGCCAGGCCGTGGGCGGCTATTCCCTCTGGGTCTACCGCCTCTATGCCCTGACGGAGGGAACCATGTGGGCGGACCAGCTGCTGATCCGTCTCTTTGATACCGTATCGGTCCCGGTGCTGATCCCCGCTCTCTTCGCGCCGTATCTCTATCTGGTCTTCGGCAGGCAGAGGCCGTTTTCGGCCTCATGAAAAGCTCTGAAAATCGCAGTCGGCTTGCAGGAAAAGGCCTCTTTTACAGTCCAGCGCGCCGTTCCCTTGCAGGAACGGCGCTCCTTTTTCAGTGATTGACCACACCGCCGGAGTACGGCCCGTAGAGGCTCACCAGGGCCGGGCCCCAGTCTGTTTCCTGGAAATACCCCACAAACAGGTCGCCGTTCTCCAAATACAAATTCCGCTCCTCCGGGAGCTCCCCATCGGTCTCCTGCGCCGCCTCGCCGGTGCGGAAGATGTCCAGCCGGTCATAGTACCACTCCAGCACCTTCTCCCGCGGGACCGACTGTCCCGGGCGGACCGCCTCCTCCAGGGACAGGGGCGACCAGTCGTTCCCCAGCTCCCGCCAGGCGATGTGGAACTGGGGGATGGAGCCGTTGCCGCCGTAGTTCTCGCTGAGATCGGCGGAGAAGAAGCTCCGCTGGTTGAACCCGTCCGGCAGCAGGGAGAACAGCACGCCGTACTCGTTGGCGGCGCAGTAACAGAAGTCCACCCTCAATCCCGTCAGATCATACAGCTCCTGGAGGGCCAGGTACGCCTGTTGGCGGTGAGTGATGCGGTACTGGGTGGCGCTGAGCACCTCGTCCGGGTCCCGTCCGTCGGAGAGGCCGTCGGGGTCATCGGTGGCAAACCGGATACGGGTCCCCGCCACATCCGGGTAGTCCCGTACGGAGATGTCCGTCACCGGCCGGCAGACCAGCCGGTGGTTCTCCAGGACATAGCGGTACAGCGGTACGCCGTGGAAGCCCGTCACCACAAATCCGTTCTCCTCCGGGGAGAAGGAGAAGTTGCCCGGCAGGTCCCGCGTATCCTCAGAGGCCAATTCGTAGATAAAGGCCCTCTCCTCCCCCTCCACGGTGTCCGTGATCTTCCAGCCGGGGCGATACTGGTCATAGCAGAGAATCTCCTTCTCCCCGTCCTCATCCACATCCGCCTCCAGGGTCATATCGGCGGTAGTCTCCATCATGCAGGGAGTACCGTCCTCCCGCTGAGCAATATAAAAGTAAGACCAATATTCCCCCGCTGGGCAATACAGGGTAATCCGGAACCCATCCCGGCCCAGAACGTTTACAAAGGGGTCCGCCTTGGCCTGGCTGTCATAGGGGTCCGTCAGATCCTCCGCGGGACGGAACAGGATCTGCCAGGACTCCCCCGGACGGGTGTACAGCAGATATAAATCACAGAACTCCTCTGTCCAGTGGGTCGGGGCCTCTACCAGGGCGAGGCGGAGCCCGTCCGGAAAGGTATCCTCCCAAAGGGCGTGTTCCAGCACCTCCGCCGAATCATCCAGATAAGGCACCAGTTCCCGCTCATAGTCTCCCAGAGGCACGTCACCGAAATCGAAATCCCGGCGGCCTTTCAGGGCCAGCGTCTCCGGAAATGCCATCTCCGGTGCAGCCGTGTCCTCCGGCAAAGCGGCATCCTCCCGCGGGATGACGGCCTCCCCTTGGACGCCCTCGGCGGGCATGCGAATATTGGCATACGCCAGCCAGCCCGCCGCCAGGGTCCCCCCCAGCACCAGGCACAGCGCCGCCAATACCGCAGCGGCGATCTTCCAGGGCCGGGCGGCGTCCTTGGGGCGCTCCGCCGCCTCCAGCTCCGCGTCGATGGCCGCCCAGGTTCCGATTGGAATCTCCAGCGCCTCCGACAGGGCCGCCAGCTTGGTCCGGGCGGGACGGGAGAGATCCATCTCCCACTTGCTCACCGCCTGACGGCTGACCTCCAGGGATTCCGCCAGCTGCTCCTGGGTCAGCCCCTTTGCCTCCCTCCCCTGTTTGATCCGCTCTCCATAGGTCATGGGCCCTTCCTCCATTCCTGATCTACCCTCAGGATACCCCGAAAAAATCCGTAAAATCAACCAACCGGGCGCAACTTTTGGCGGTTGCGCCCGGTTTTTTGGCAGGTTCTACGCTCTGTCGGGATATTTTTCACACAGGCTGTCCAGTTCGGCGATAAGCTCTCCCATCTCCGCCCTGGTCATCACAGCCTCCACCTCGGCGGTGTCGTCGCCGTCCATGGTGTTGGGCAGATAAAAGGACACGTCCACACGGAAGTCCTCCCCCTCCGCCTGGGCCGCCACCTCGAAGTAGGGATCTACAAAGTCGCTGGCGTAGCTGTCCCGGATGCCGGCATTCAGCACCTTCAATCCGGCGGCCAGCTCCCGCAGCTCATAGGTCAAAAGGCAGCTGTTGGAGTCCTTGACGATGGCCCCCTCCTCGTTGATCCAGGTACACCGCAGAACAAGCCAGTTGCGGTCGTCGCTGCCCGCTTCGCCGCCTCCGGCGGGGAACTCATAGTTGACCACCCGCAGCTCCAGGCTGGCGTCCTCGCTTTTGAAAAGCATACCGGCCCTCCCCCTCAGTCGTTGTGGTGGGCGGCGTAGAATTCATCGTAGTCCGCCAGCATGACCTTCAGCAGCTCCGGGGTGTCCAGCCCGTAGGGGCAGCGGCTCTTGCAGGCGTCACAGTGGACGCACTCCTCGATCCTGTGCATCTTGGCGTACCACTCGTCGCTCATATAGGGCCGGTAGGGGGCGCGGCGCAGCAGCGCCGACATCCGCGCCGCCTGGGGGATGTCGATGCCGGCGGCGCAGGGCAGGCAGTAGCCGCAGCTGCGGCAGAAATTTCCCGCCAGCTCCTTCCTGTCCCGGTCAATAACAGCCTGGAGCTCCGGTGTCATCTCCGGATCCCGCTCCGTCAGCTCCAGCCACTGGTCCAGCTCCTCCTCCCGCTGGATGCCCCAGATGGGCACCACGTTGTCAAACTGCCGCATAAAGCAGTAACAGGCCTCCGCGTTGTTCAGCAGCCCCCCGGACAATCCCTTCATGGCAATATAGCCCATGTCGGCGTCCCTGCACTTCGCCACCAGATCCAGCTCCTTCTCCGTGGTCAGGTAGCAGAAGGGGAATTGCAGCGTCTCAAAATTTCCGGAGGCGATGGCCTCCCGCGCCACGCCCAGGCGGTGGTTGGTGATGCCGATATGCCGGATGTACCCCTTTTTCTGCATCTCCAGCGCCGCTGCAAAGGCCCCCTCCGGATCCTCAATGTCCGGGAGCTTCGCCGGGTTGTGAAACTGGAACAAATCAATGTAATCCGTCCGCAGGCTGCGGAGGCTCTGCTCCATGTGGGCCATGGCCGTCTTTTTGTCCGTGGCGGCGCTCTTGGTGGATATCACCACATTCTGCCGCACGTCATGGAGGGCCTCCCCCAGCTTTTCCTCACTGTCCGTGTACATGTTGGCGGTGTCAAAGTAGTTGATGCCGCTGTCGTAGGCCCTGCGGACCAGCTTTACCGCATCGGCCCTGGAGATGCGCTGGATCGGCAGCGCGCCGAAGGCCGTTTTGGTGACATACAGCTCCGTGCGGCCCAGCCGGATCTTTTTCATATCTCTTTCCTCCTGCCCCGTCCCTGCACGGACGGATATTTTTTCCTCCGGTATTGTATCACATTTTGCCGGGTTTGCAAACGGTGGAAACTGTGATAAAATAATAAAAATTGCTGATAAGCGAGGGATGCCCATGGACAAGGAACTGCACCTGAAACTGACCATCCGGCTCTATAGCGACGACAACCGGCGCTGCTTCGGCCCCGGCATTGCCACGCTCCTGGAGCGGGTGCGGGAACACCGCTCCCTGCGGGCGGCGGCGCTGTCCATGGAGATGGCCTACTCCAAGGCCTGGCGCATCATCCGCACGGCAGAAGAGGTATTCGGCTGTAAAATGCTGCGTTCCACCACCGGCGGGCGAAACGGCGGCGGCGCGGTGCTGACGCCGGAGGCGGAGCGCCTGCTGGCGGCCTACGGGGAATACCGCTCCGATGTGGAGCGCTACGCCCAGGGGAAATTTGAGGAGGCCTTTGGCTTCTGCCGTCAGCAGGACGGTATGGCCGGTGAACCGGAAGGGCGCGCCTCCGCCGGATTGTAAAGCCCCCCTTCCATAGGCAGTTTTCGACAAGCCGGGAGAAGGGCCGCGCTGTGCGCGGCCCTTCTCAGACTGTCAAAAAAGAAGGGAGACCTCCGCAACGGGAAGGAGGGGTGTGTGCGGGGAACCCAGGAAGGGTTCCCCGCGCGATTGAAATCAGGGATTTTCAGAA